>JAEEGL013313791.1_pt1 | contig 42054 bp, 37 predicted proteins | sample 9134231 | NCBI WGS metagenome assembly JAEEGL01 (sample SAMN16246548, study PRJNA631951) | gut metagenome | biome: gut microbiome; feature: rumen; material: fiber-attached | host: Bos | place: Iran: Karaj | collected 2018-10
CGCCCTTACAAACCATGGGTACACGCTGCCAGCCACGAGAGTGGGGGTACAGATAGTAAGTCTTCTTACCTGTGGCCTTATCTTTTACCTCAACCAGATCTAGATTCGCAAGAGCATCGAGCAGAACCGCAAGTTGCGCGACATCCTGAAGGAGGCCGGCAGCCGCGAGGAGTTAAAAGAGATGCTGCAAGGAATGTTGGACGAACTGAACAATGCGTAATAACAAGAAAAAATAATTGATTATGGCAGATACAGAAATGCAGAAAGCACAAGCCACCCAACAGGCAGGTGCTGAACTCCAAGAAAAAGGTAAAGATGTCAGCAAACTGCTGTCGCAGTTTGGTGGTTTCAACGCCATCCGCGGCTTCATGCCCGATGCTGACAATATGAATCCTGCGCGCAAAGCCGCAAAGGATGTGTTCTTGAAAGACAAACGTTTCAAAGACAAACGCGAAGGTCTGAAACGTGAGATTACTCGCTGGCTCGAACTCCTTGACCAAGAGGGTGTCGAAGGGGCCACTGGCTATGTCGACGCTTGCAAGAAAGAAGAGGAGAAATATGAAGGTGTGCTGAAACAGGGTATCACCGACGCCCTCTATGCCACCCAAAACCTTGAGCGCAGCTACCGCGAACTCGACTCCTTCTTCAAAACCTGCGGTACCGACAAGGTGAAGAACCTCCGCATCATCAATGTGATGAAAGAGGACATTGCAGATGCCGACTCGGGCTTTGCTCATGAGGTGGAAGAGATTCTCCGCAATGGTTTCGACCGACTGAGCCTCAAGGACGCCTACAGCCTTGTCTGTATCCCCGGCGCCGTGCTCAACGACAAGGTAGACCTGCTACAGTGGGCCAAAATGGCTTTCAAATACAAAGTGATGCTGCTCACCGACCATGCCGACGAGTATTCGTTCGACGACCTGCAGGCCAATACCGAAGGTTATCGCGACAGCGACCAGGAGCTGATGAATGTGGTGATGTGCGCCAACTGGATTGTGGGGCGCGAAAGCGAGAAGTTGTCCACCGACGAGGAAGATGCCAAAGCTTTCTATATTGCCCCTTCGGCCGCCCTCTGCGGCAAGCTCTACAACGAGACCGCTAACATGGCCCAGGGCGCAGGTGGTAAGAAATACGGTACGCTCGACGGTGTGAAGGGCGTGAAGAGCGACCTCCTGAAATCGGAGATTGCCGCCCTGATGGACAACCAGGTGGTACCCATGGTCTACAGCGAAGGACGCGTGATGGCTTTCAACAACACCACCCTCTACAACGGCGACCTCGACGCCATGAAGGAATACCCCATCGTCCGTGTTTTCGACTGGGTGAAGAAAGTCCTTATGAACTTCGTCCATGAAGTGGCCCTTGAGAACTGGGACCCTTACAACAGCCCGAAGAATCTGAAATCGAAGATTCAGGAATTCCTGAACCAATACAAAGGTTACGGCAACCTGTTCCAGAACTACGAGATTGGCGAACCGCGTCAGGACCCCGTCACCAAACAAATTACCTGCGACGTCACGCTGACGCCCTTCTATGCTGCCAAAAACTTTGTTATCAAAGTGGCTGCAGACAAGAAAGACAAAGACGCTACACTGGCATAAAATTTAATCCATTTATAAAAAAAACATTATGGCAAAAACACCTGTTAAAATTGAAATTGACGGTTACAAAGAGCGCGAAGTGCTGATGGTAACCTATGAGTTTGATCAAGCTACTGACGTGGAAGGTCAGATGGCCGGAATCCCCCGTGGTGGTAAAATCACCATCCGAGTAAAAGCATTGAACGATGGCACCCCCGACCTGATGGCTTGGATGGTGGAGCGCAACTTGCCCAAAAACGGCACCATCACCTTCAACGAGACCAAGACCGGCAAGGAGATGAAGACCATCAAGTTCACCAACGGCTATTGTGTCAACTTCGACGAGAAGTGGGAGGACAAACAAGGTCACTACGAAGAAATCGTCATCACTTGCAAGAAGATTGAATTTGGCAATGTCGTTTACGAAAACGAATGGGCATAATCTTAGTTTAAAGTTTAACGTTTAAAGTTTAAAGAATATGGCAGAGAACGTAACACCGGTACAATTAGCCGTTAAAGATTTCGAGACCCGTGAGGTCATCATGATAGATTACAAATTTGAGCAAACCACCGACAGCGAAGGCCAGATTTCCGGCATTCCCCGTGGAGGGAAAGTCTCCATCCGCGTCAAAGCGATGAACGACGGAAACAACCAGCTTCTCCAGTGGATGCTCGCTCCCAACGACCCGCGCGACTTCACCGTCACCTACTTCAACACCGTTGACGGCTCGACCATGAAGGAGCTCAAAGGCACTGGCTGCTACTGCACCAATTACGTGGAGAAATGGGAAGACGGTCAGGAACACTTCGAACAGATTGAAGTGGTCTGCCAGAAACTCGAGAACGGTCCCGTTTCCTTTGAGAACCCCTGGAAATAAAAAACCTCTAGGAGATAAGGGAATGGGAATTCCCTTATCTCCTTTCTTTTTAACACCCTACCAATGGCATTGATAGCGAGCCTGCAATTCGGCGACAACGACAACAAAGTATATCCACATTCCTACAACGTATGTGAGGTGAAAAGACACATCGTGCGGACGCATACCAAATATCGTCCAGACGGAGCTGCCAAATGCGAAAGAATAGAAGTTACCGTGATTGCCCCGGGAAAATCTGACTTGACACTCATCGAATGGTATGTCAAACGGACCTCCATGTCGGGCCGGGTGGTGATAGCCATGTCCAACGAGGCCAAGCTGGACGTTGGGGCCGAGAAAGAAATCCTCTTCGAGAACGCTGTTTGTTTCCGTCTCAGCGAAAACTATGATATCGACAACGCTTACCGACGCCTACTGACCCTTTCATTCCAGACAGATAACATTTCCTAAAATATGGCCTTATCCTTTTCAAACCATCTGAAGGTCGTCTTTGTTGACGAAGACCTATGTGAAATGAGCGAAGCCATACTCCGCTCCAACTGCCTTACCGTGCAGCATTTCAGCTACGAAAGCAAACGCAACCATGACAACCGAAGCGGCTCCACCCTGCATAATGAGGCTTCTACAATACTAGATTTCACCATCCGTATCGATACCCCCGACAGAGGGAGACGACTCCTTGAGCAAATGCAGGAAAAAGAAGACTTTGCCTACTCTTTCCTCTTCAACGCCACCTTCAAACAGAGCGGTCGCCTCGATGACTATGACGACGGAATGGTGGCACAAGGCAGCATCATCGACATCGAAGAGGTCTTCTCGAGCGATAATCAGGAGCAAATGCTTATGCACATCAAACTCCTTCTCCTCTCCATCACTTTCATCGGTAAAGAACAAAACATTGTGATGGCGGTATAAATATATTTATACTATAATAAATTATTAAGCACATGGCAGATTCCACAATTTCCGACGTGTACTACTTGAACATCCTTAACAGCAGCAGTACTACAAATAAAAAAGAACCCATCTCAGAGGAGCAGTCCAAAACATATACCCGATCCAAAAATGGCAGCACGAAGAATGACCCACAAGTAGGCCAACAGAGAGAAAAGACTGAGAAATTTGAGTATACCGACACCGGCTCTAAACACGTCAAGACATACAGAGAGATTACATCCGTCGAACAGGCAAAAGCTAATGCGATGTTCTTCGATAAAGTAGATATTGCCTACAAGTACATCGTATATCAAGAAACCACCACCGTTACAGATGAAAAAACAATTGTAGCCACCCCGGGCAGCAGCACTTACGCTCTCAATCGTCTCACCTTCAACCGCGAATTATATAAACCCAATGAGATTGTAGCCGACATCTTTTTCACTCAGCATCCCTCCTCCACCGAACTGGACAACCTCCTCGGCAAACGGGTAACTCTCGATCGCTACATCAAAGACACCTCCTCCACCGACGATCCTATTCTCCAAGAGACATTCACCGGCTTTTATATTTATGATATCATTCCCCTCAAGATAAACAACGAAAGCCTCTACGTCCGCTTCCACATCTTCAGCTACGACCACCAGCTGACCCTGCGCAAATACAGCCGCACATACGTCGCAAAAAAGCTCCTCGGAGACATCCTCCTGGAGGGCATCATCGACAGTACGCAACCATACAACGCCACTTACCCTGCCTACAACACCTGTCCCGTAGTACTCAAACTCCCCTTCAATACCTACTACTTAGATAATTCAGGTGATGTCAAGGACGCAACGAAAAAAACCATCACCAGAGACAACATCCTCGCCCCTCTCGACCAGCTCCACTACGTCGTAGAGAGCAAGGAGAAAGTTAGCGACGACGATAACAAGGAATACGACGTCACAACAACCTACGAACGCATCCTGCCCTACCTGGTGCAATACAACGAGTCGTTCTACTCCTTCATCGCCCGTACGGCCAATCGCTGTGGCGAATTCCTCTTCTGGGACGACGGTACACTGCGCCTCGGACGCTCCTGCGAGACAAAGAATCTCGACAACACCATCGACGACAGCGACTGCCTCACGCGCTACTACGCCTCTGCCCACAATCCCTCCGAGCTCGAAACCAAATACATGACCGTCGACGACGAGAACCTCTCCTTGAAGAGTGTACCGGATCTTAACAAAGACATAGACAAAGACTGGAAGAATCCCGCCGAATCGAACAGCGACTGGGTCTGCAACTCCGATATCAACCACAATATCTATAATACCCGCATCTTCGAAGACCGCTTCGCCTCCACCGACGACCAGCGCATAATCAGTGGTGCCATGTATGGCCTCTCTTTCCTCTCCACCATCCTTAACGAGACAACGCTCTACGATGCGTTGAAAAAGATTGCTCTGGGCGAAATCATCGGCTGGTCGGCAGCGGCAGCCGAGGCCGAAGCCCTCAACAAATTGGGTAAGGAGTTGAGCTTCGACAAAGACACGAAAGAGCACCTGACGGAGAGGAAACACACAGCCGACAGCTCCTCCTCCAGTTCTTCCTCCAGTTCCTCCGACGAACAGAAAGAGCAGAAAAAACTGGAAGAGTCCACCTACATCCACCCCTTCTCCTCCGTTTTCAAAGAGGGGCTCGTCGACGACACTTTCTACGACAAAATAAGGACCAACGAGGAACGCCAGACCAAATCTCTCATCACCTTCAACCTCTCCACCGCGAAAAAGATGCGACTTGGGCAAACAGTGACCTACAACTCCAAAAGCTATGTCATCATCCAAATCAAGATGCAGTCAGTTGAAAACGGTTCGCAATTCAGTGCCATCGACCCTCAGGCAGAGGCTCCTTTTTTCTCCCTCGGCAGCACCGCCATGCAGGTCGTCGCCGTCCCCTGCGGCGACACAGTCTACCCTCCGCTCGCCGTCGACCACGTCCGCCGCTGCCAACCGCAAATCGCTTTCGTCTCCGACGCCATCGACCCGCAGAAACGCGGCCGCGTGCGCATCAAATATCCTTGGCAGAACAGTAATAAAGATTCCGAGGCCTCTCCTTGGATTCATGTCCTCACACCATCGAGTGCCAAAGAGGGTGGTGTCTCTTTCACCCTCACTCCGGGCGAGGAGGTGCTCATCGACTACCATGCCGGCAATGTCGAACGCCCCTACGTGGCCGGCACGATCTTCAACAAAAGCAACACTACCCCCTACCTCCGCGGCACCTCGGCACTTGTCTCCCGCAACGGCCACGCGATAGGTTTCTCCGACCCCCTCGACTCTACAAGGTTCCTCGCCGGCATGTCCCCTTCCTACCAGTTCATCAGCCAGTTCTTCCCCTTCCCCGTGGAGGTGGGCGGCCCCAACGAGCTTAAGCTCACCGGCGGCATCACCATGAGCGACGCCTACGGTTTCTATAAGATTCAGATGTCGACCGACCAACGAAGGATTGATATTTCGTCTCCCTTTGGCTCTGTCAACCTTAACGCTTTCACGGGCATCACCATCAGCGCACCGAACGGCGACATCAACATTAAAGGCCAAAACGTCAATATCGAGGCCGGCAACGCCGTGAAGATTACCTCCGGACTGAATATCAAGAAGAAGGGATACCTGGGATTCATTGCGGGTGATGAAGACGGCAAAGCCGCCGCCTTCGGCTCCGGCCTCCTCGACTCCCTCTTCGGCATCTTTGGCGACTCCTTAAAGACCGGCCTCGAGCTCGTCGACCTCGACCTGCTCCGCAAATTGATAGAGGTCTTCTTACGCCCCATCGACGGCACCCTCGAAATCCATTCCCACAAATACCTCCTCCTCGAAGCCGGTAAGGGCGAGGCTACCGTCCGTGAAAGCCGCTACAAAACCGTCCGCGACGGCAGCAGTATTTGGGACACCCCAACCTACTCCGACAGCACTAGAACACACCTCAAAAAGCAAGACAATCTTAACAATCTCAACGGACTCATCGGTGCTGCCAACAAAATCGAAATTATCGTCAACTCTCTCTTCGACCCCGTCAAAACCCTCCGCACTCCGTTTTACTCCGATAAATATGCCTACCAAGCCGCCGCCGCCGCAAATGAACAGCCTTTCCATGTCCCAGACGACCAGCACCTCAAGGCCGTCGATGCCATCATCAACGAGCAGGCTGGCGCCGCTCGTTCTACACAATACACCAGAGTCGATCTAGGCGTCCCCACCACCGTGGCTGATAACGACCCTCAACTCCGCATCCTCGTCGACCTAGCCAACGACCTCGCCGCCAAAGCACACGCCCTCCTCCACTTCGCCAACATCCCTGATACCGCGGCTGGACTTCCATTAGCCGCAGACCCGACCAACGTCGCCACCACGCACTACCCCCAAATTAAAGCCAAAGCTCACGACGCCCTGGACACCATCTTGAACAACGTCCGTTGGACTGAACTCTCCGATCAGCAGGTCGACGACCTGAAGGCTTTAGCCAAAAGAAAATGGTTCGCGAAAGTTTTTACTGACATCCATGGTGTCTTCGACACAAACGGAAAAACCCTCACCGACAATGGTTCCAACTGGGCGGAATATGTCGCTGCCATCCGCGAGAAACCCAACCCCGCAGACTTAGCGGCAAAAGTCGCCAACGCCGCCAAAAAAGATTTCGCCGCCATCGCCACCCAGTATCGCGACTTTGGGAACGCCTTCAAGGACCGCATCCATTGGGAAGCCGATGCCGAGGGGCAGATTATATACTCTGACCAGGAACACACCTCTTACTATTTCGACGCAGGCGGCTCTCGCCAGTCGTATGCCAACGGCACCGACAACGGCAACAGCATCGCCGCCCTCCAGAAAATACTCGTCGGATGGGTATAACCCAATTAAAATTGAGAATTGAAAATTGACCTATAATGGACGATTTATTTGAAGATTGGAAGAAAACGCTCGACGACTTCAAAAGCAGTGTTGAGAAAGACCTTGATGAGATTCGCAAACAGAAGGCTGCGGTGCAGCAGATGAAGGCGGAGATTGTCAGCGAGCTGAACGCCGGCCGCTACATCCGCGATAAACAACGCCTGGTCCTCTCGGCCCCCGAAATAGTCATCGGCAATGTCGACAAAAGCGGCACCTTGATTAACGACGGCGGCAGCATCGTCATCGTGCGCTCGAACCAAATCAAGGAGGAGGCCGCTGGCCCCGAGGGAAGAATCCTCTCCCGAGCCCCCAGCATCCGCCATATCGCCGTCGACCCCGGCATGGATGGTAACGAGGCTGTGGTAGGTTCCCTCTCGGAGGTGGTGAGCCAAGCACGCAGCATCACCCTCCAGAGCAACGATGCGAAGGAGGTGTTTTCCGAACTCCCCATCAGCGCCGGCAGCGGCGGTATCCGTATCCATGCCGACAACGGGCTGGAGCTGGAGGCCGCCCAGTCGAACGTGTTGAAAAAACAATTCATTGAGGAGGCCATCGAAGGGCTTGAAAAGAGCAAGGATGCCTTGAAATCGGCAGCCGACAGCCAAAAGAAAGGGGCAGAAGATGCTTTCAGGAACATGAAGTCGCTGATGGACAAGGTTGAGGCGTTGCGTGAGACTGAGGACGATGTGCGCAGCAACATGTTGGACATCCAGGAGCTGAACGACGAGATAAAGCTGGCCTCGCCCACATTGTACAGCAGTGTGGACAACTACATCAACACCCTCTCGCTCCTTGCCGAAGCCAACCGCCAACTCACAGCCTTGAAGAAGGAGAAGGATGCCATTCCCAGTGCCGACGATTTCAAAAAGAAGAGCACGGGAGCATCGGTGAGTATCAAGGGCGAAAACATCGCCATACAATCGCTCGACGGCGACGGGAACATGAGGGACAACGAGGGTGCCGGACTCGACATCGCGGCGAACATGATGACCATCGCCGCCTGCGAACACAGTGGTGAGCTGAAAGAAAAAGGCGAGCTCCGCATCAACGCCAAAACCATCGGCATAAGCACCGCGAACACGAAGATGGAGTCGGACGGCAAGAAGGGTACTGTCACCGCCGAGGGCGACCTCACCATCACTTCGAAGACAGTTACGGTCGAAGCCGTCAACCGCGAAATCAAGGATAATAAACCCGAAGAGAAGGAGCTTACCAAGGATAGCCTTCTGAGCATCCGCGTGGAGAAGACCAACCTTAGCGCTACCGACACCGAAGGGAAAGCCACCGGCAGCGTGGCCGTCAACAGCAAGGTGGTGGAGGTGAAATCGATGGATGTGGACAAAGAGAAGCGCACCGACGACAAACTGGCGGCAGGCAGCTCAATGTTGCTACTCTCGGAGAAGATGTATATCGGCGCGAAGGATAAAAACAATAAGTCGAAAAAGATACAGGCCGTCTCGGAGGAGATGGGACTCTTTGCCGACAAGACCCTCGAGGCGCAACAAGGCGATGCGAAAGCCGTCATGCAGCTCGCCGACGGCAATGCCTCCATCAGCGGAAGCAAAACACAAATCTATGGCGAAACAACCATCAATGCGAAAGCCGAGATTAAAGACGAACTGAAAGCACCCAAAGCCACTATCGACAATCTGGAGGCAAAGACCTCGTTCAAGTCGACGAACATCAGCGACGGTATTGCCGTGCCGGCACCTGCCGCCCCAGCCAGCCTGAGTGCCAAATTAAAAACCGAAGACGCACCAAAGGAGGAATAGTCTATGGGAAATTTTGTCTGTATGGGAGCAACACTGCAATGCAGTTTCGGAATGGCACCGTCGTCACTGATGGTGACAGTCCCCCTGCGGCCTAAGTGTGGCAATATGCTGATGGCAAATATCATGGATATAGCCCCGATGACGAACATCCTGCCTTTTGGCATGTGCCAATCGTTGGCCAACCCCACGGTGGCCTCTGCCACCGCAGCAGCCATGGGAACACTGACGCCTATGCCCTGTGTGCCCGTCATCACCGCCCCATGGGCCCCTCCGGGACAGGTGAAGGTGATGAATATGCCAGCGCTGATAAACAATGCCAAATGTATCTGTGCTTGGGGCGGCGTCATCTCGGTAAACAATCCCAGCGGCAGCATGATGACGCAAGGGAAATAGAGGATAGATAATAGTTAAAAGTTAAAAGATAATAGTTAAATGATTTCAAGGATACAACAATCATTGGGCGAAGCCAAGAACAAGATGAACGGCTATGTGATGCTGCTCGTGCTACGCTATGCCAATCTGTGTGTGAAAGCCGACGCGATGTCGTTGCTGCCAGTTTCCGTCATGTTGGACGGGGAACAGAAGAATCTCGAAGAGGTGGCCGATGTGTCGATGGTGAATGAGAAGGTGATAGCCGTATTACCCAAGTACCCCAATACACTTTTTGAGATTGGCAAAGGAGTAAAGACAGCCCATCCGGAATTTAAGATGGATACTGTGCAGAAAGAGGAGAGCAAGGACGAGGACGACAAATACCTCACCTTCACGATGCCCGATGTCGACGATGACCGTCGCGACCTGTTGAATAACGGTGTCGACGGACTCCGCAACCAATGCAAAGTAAAGATAGATACCGTCCTGAAACAATGCGGAGAGAAGATAGTCGGACAAATGACAGGCGTTGATCCAGATATGATTAACGAGGTGAAAGACCAGTTGCAGGGGCTCCATGATTTCTTCGAAAAGACTATGGAAGATATGACAAACAGCAAGAAAAAGGAGATTGAGGATGCCCATCAACTATGGCTGGCCGAACAGCAGGAAAAGGAAAAAGCAGCACAGGAAGACGCAGCGGCTCATAACACGGATGCTGCTAAAAGCATGCAATTTGAGGAATAATAAGGTTTAAGGTTTGAGGATAGACGAGGCTAATATCATGGTAGTAGGTTGCGGTGCACTCGGCAACGAGGTTCTGAAGAACCTCGCGCTGATGGGTGTACAACATCTGGTCATTGTCGACTTCGACCATGTGGAGTCTGACAATCTCAGCCGATCTGTGCTATTCTCACAAGAGGATGCCACCACAAACCGTCGCAAGGTGGATGCCGCCGCCAAAAGGTTGAAAGAACTCAATCCCACAATGGAGATAGAAACAATCTTCGGCGACATCGCCTACGATGTAGGACTTGGTCTTATCCGGTGTATGGATGTCGTCATAGGTTGTGTCGACAATCGTTGGGCACGCTATTGCATCAACCGTCTCTGCATGCGGGCAGGAATACCTTGGGTAGACGGAGGTATCGACGGATTAGAAGGTACTGCACGGGTATTCATGCCCGGCGAAAATTGCTACGCCTGTAACCTCGGCCCTGAAGGGCTGAAAGATATGGCACGGAGAATGCCCTGTGCGGGAGCTATCCGTAGAGATATTGCGGCCGGAAAGGCTCCAACCACCTCAATAGTAGCCTCTATCATCGGGGCAGTAGAAGTACAGGAAGCGAAAAAACTAATCGAAAAAACCGACAATCAAACTTCCCTTTGTGGCAAAATGTTCTACTATGAAGGTGACCACTTGACGACCAAGTTGGTAGAGTTCCAGGCTTATGATGAAGATTGTCCGGTGCATGAAAGATGGGAGCCGATAGAGACCTCAACATTAAACAGAGAAAACACTGTTGCAGAATTGTTAGGCGAGCAGAAGGCTGGGTTCAGCTTGGGAGATGACTGTTTCGTCGATTATGTAGTTCGACGAGACGATAACAGCCGCTGGAAAGTGATGCTTCCAAGCCACAAAGTATCCGCCTTTGTGGAAACAGACGAACAACTTAAGGGAATACCCCTCAGCGGGTTTTATCAGCACGAATGGCGAGAGATCAACATGGATTTCCCTTATCAGCAACTAAAATTATCCGAACTCGGCATTCCCGCTAAGGCCGTTTTAAAAATGAATCTGGAGAGTGACTATCGTTATGTGGAAATTCAATGATATATCACAAGTCAGCGCCGAAATGCTGCTGAACTATCTCTATCCGGAGATGGCAGAGGAGTGGATTGTCGACAACAAAGGTACTTTCTACCGCAACTACAACCAAGATGTGCTGGCCTTGTATGTCGATGAAAAGCGAGTGGAACTGGCACGCGACGGATTCCTGAAACTGCTGCCACAGGGTCTGCTCACACGTGAGAACGAATTAAAAGAGACAAAGGATGCCGTTGCCAAATCGAAGGAGTTGGAGCGCAGGATTCACCTGTTGAATGAAGTTTTCCTTCCTTTCGACAAGATACATTTCCGCAGAACAATGCGAATGGAGCAGCAGGTGTCCGACCTGGTGAGAGAAAAGGTGGAATACCTGCTGAGGGAATATTTCGGTTTCGACATAACGGCAGAAGAGAATCCCTATGTAAAAACGATGGCCACAATGTTACCCTATGCCAAAGGGTGGCGGGGCAACTTTGTGATATTACGAAAAGCGATGGAGATGCTATACGGTTGTCAAGTGATTATGACCAAAGGCCGCTATAGTCACTCGGATTCAACACTAAGCTGGTTACCCTGTATCAGATATGAGTTATTGATTCCCGGCCTTACCGCTGAAGAGTATAGAATGAGAAATAAAGAGCTACTGACATTTGCCGAATTTCTCAAGGAATGGTTTATCCCCGCAGAGGTGGAGTGTCAGGTGAAAATAAAAGAACATGGACAAGCGCAACAGACAAATACACGTCTGACGCTTGATTATAATACGGAGATATGGACATAAATTCAAGAATAAACTGGATACCCGGTATGGAAATCACCGCCCAGACGTTTATTAGTTTGAGCGAAGAACTCGATTTCCGCCAACAGATGGCCTTACGTGCCGCGCTGGGCAGTAACCGCATGGGTCTCCTGCCAGGTGCTACGTTTGACAACACGGGAATCTTCGTAAAGAACAAGTTCGAGATGGAGCGATTCCGCTGTCTGGCTGTGCTCCCATCTGGTCGACTGATAGATGCTGACGAATCTGTCAGCATTGCCATTCCCATGCTCTACGGGAACGAATATTATCTTGCAGTGGGAATAAGCCAAACACAGGTGGAGTTCGAGAAGGAGGGAATACCCTATGTGCGCCCACAATACGAATACGCCATTTGCACACTGGAGGAGGTTGCCCATGGGGATTTGCTGCCTGTAGTGCGATTCCATGTCGAGAACGGAGTTTTCTCCATCGACCCCGACTTCATAACACCTTGCCTGCTGCTGAACGAGGATGCACGGTTCCAGACACATATAAATCAGTATGTGGAGCGGCTTCAGGCCCTTGTCTCCCATGCCAATCTGGAAGACGGAGAAGGGAAACGGGCTCTGCTACGCTATATGTTTAGACTGAAAGGGTATGAGATGCAGAGCAGCTTGCACGACTATCTTTTACTTCTCCAAGAGATTGTGCAAGCCGTAGATTATTACATTGCCACTCCCCATCTGGAGCAGGCACCGGACATCCCTCAGCCAACACTCTGCGACGTACAACGATGGATAAGCTGGGCCGACAACTATCTGGCGGCAGCCGTGAGCATCCTGGACGGAGTTGTTCTCGAAGACAATACCATTGACTACGAAGCCCTTCTGGCTCAAGCCAAGAAAGAGCTCTACGAACAATTGAACCCCGAACTGTACGGAAAACTGCTGACGCAAATCAAAGAAGAACTGAACGAAGAACTGAGCCAAAAACTCACCCTCTCTCTCTCCACTTACATTGAGGAGACATTGAAACCCGCTCTCAAAAACACTCTCAATAAAGAACTTCACGACCAGCTATACGACCAGCTGTACGAAGAACTATACAATCAGTTATATAACGCACTCTATGTCCCCACTGAAGAAGAAGAGGAATTTATGCCAATGATATGATAGCCATTCCGCTAAATATTAAACCTACAGGTCTGGACAGGTGTGACAATACACAAGAATCGATAGATCAAGCATTGTCACTACTCTTGACGACACCCTGCTACAGCAGTGTCGCCGACCCTCATTATGGATTTATTTTCAATAATCTGAAGTTCGAGATTTTTAATGAAAATGAGGGCATGGTATACAACTCCTCTTCTCTGTCCGGCATCTTCGAAGGGCCCGAAGGACTATACGACAAAAAAATAACCGGCACCTCGAAAAGCCTCAACACCTTTGCCGCCGAGTTTAGAAAAACCATCAGCGAATACGAGAAAAGACTCTCCAATATCGCTGTCACAATGACCTATATCCGAGAAGAACAGCTAATCCACGTCACTGTCAAAGGAACTATCACCGAGACAGGAAAAGATTATCAGTTCAAGTCTACAATAAATGTATGGAAGTAGTTAAGTAGATTATGAATAATGCTTTTGAAATACGGAAACAGGCTGCTGAATTACTGAAAGAGGCTCTGACCATCTGGCGTCAGAGCGACCAAAGCGACTATCTGGAAGGGGTGGAAAACGATCCTGTTTTCTCTCTTCTAATGACAGCTATCGCCTATCAAAGCAATGAGATTGATAGCGAGATAGAACGCCTGAAGGTGGAGACTCTCGACGAGTTCGCCCGAATAATGGCCCCCTATGAGGTTGGACACGCCACTCCTGCCACTCTGGTGATACAGGCGGCACTCAATCCCAATGCTTCGGATGTTGAAACAACTCCCGGCACCCTCTTCCATTTGGCTTCGCATCCTTTCATACCACTGTTCAATAGTCATCTGTTCAATGCAAAAATAGCATCGGTGGTCCGAATCGATGGGCGTCGCTGGAAGGTAATCCTTGAATTCGCACATCCTGTCAAAGACCTTTCGGGATTATCGTTCGCCATCAACGGCCTTTCTTTCAGCGACCTAACCCTTTCTATCGGGAAAAAAGCCTTACCTCTCATCAAACCTTGGGATTATTCCGAACTGCCTTTCAACGAATGCTTCTCTCCTTTAACGACATTCTACAATCGTCAGCAAACGAGTAACTTCTCCATGCTTCCGATGGATCTCTTCGCCCAGAATAATGTCCAAATGTTCTTCGTCGATAAAATCCCAACCTCCCAGTTGCCCTCTCAAGAAACAGAACGGATGGAGTTGATATTTGAGTTCTCCGGCATCGATGAGCAGTTCCCCTTCGACAAGTCGCGTCTTCTCCTGAACACCATGGTTCTTGTCAACGCAGAACTACACGAGACCACCCTCTCTTCCCGTAAACCATTTGCCCAAATTGCCGGCTATGACAATACAACAGATACCAACAATATCAGTAGCCGTCAATTTATGCACTTGATACAGCCGTCGGAAGAACAACTCTTTGCAAACACCGAACTTGAGGTTCGGCGCATGGATGCCGAACGCTTCAACCAAGGCAGCCTCGTAAAACTCCTCCACTGCATTATCCACAAATACCATTCTGACTTCTATGCCTTCCAAGAGATGAAAGGGATGGAGTCGGACAAAATGATATACAACCTACAGGAAGCGCTGCAGGCTCTCACCCGTGCCGCTGAAGAGAACCCCCACCAGAATGCCCCAGGCGTATATCTGCTGCTGAAAAACAAATCCCTTATCCACAACAAAGACTTCAGCGTCTCTGTCAGTTATCTTACCACTTCTGGAGCTGCCATCAACGGAGAGTTGAATAAATCAGAACTACAGGTTCCCTCCAGATTCGACAGCTCGCTGACCAAGATTCTTACAACACCCATCCAAGGAACCGACGAGATTACCAACAAAGGCGACATACATGCGCTACTGCGCTATTATCTTCTCACGGGAGACCGCATTGTCACCCCTGCCGACATCAAGGCGTTCTGTTACAAAGAACTCCTCACCCGATTCAACCTCGACAGCTCAATGATAAAGCGCATATCCATCTCCCGGCGCCAGACCAACGACCGCAGAGATTGTGGCTACGAAATCTTGACCGAGATAACCCTCGCCAACCATACCTTCGTCAACCGAAATATCGTACCCATTCTCCCCGCAGCCGAAATACTGTTGCAAAAGATGATAGAGGTGAGAAGTGCCAACATCTATCCCGTAAGAGTAAGCATAGGAATTGAAAACTAATCATTATGGAAGAAAAAAAAGATTTCTTTTTGAACATCGTCTACAAAAACAAGACCGTCAAGTTTAGGGTGATGAACCCCGAAGCTCCTTTGGCCACGCTCTTGACCAACCTGCGGCATGCCATTGGTAGCGACGGAAAACTCATCTTCGACTTCCCTTCAATAGACCAAAGTGGTGCCCCTCTCGACTATTTTTTCGGCAAAGAAGACTCCGAGGTACACGAAATCCGAATTCTACGCCCACGTATCGGGAAAACAGACCAGACACTTGGCGACTACAACGTGAACAACGGTGATACCGTATACCTGGTGCCAGACCCCTTCCCCGGTTGATTCAAACAATAAACCTTGAACCTTTTGACAGCTAATGAATATAACATCTCGTCGCTGAACGGTCGCAACCGACGCTTGCTTTATGAATGGCGACAATTGGAGGAGGGCCTCGCCCATCGCTCTGATATCTCCTTTCATGTGCGAAAAACAAACGCCGCCCAACTTCCTATTTGCTATCTCATTGAATATCATATTCAGAGCCTCTGCGGCGTCACCCACATGGAACAGCTAAACGCCCCTGGTATTCTCAATGAGCCCCTTCTCGCCGATCGTTTTCTGATGCAGATCAATCTACCGGAAAACTATCCTCAAGTGGATGCCCCTCCCGACTTTTTCTTCCTTACCCACGACGAACAAAATAGCCCTATCCCCCACCCTTGGCACCCCAACATACGCTTCTTCGGCGACTTCGCCGGACACGTATGCCTCAATATGACAGACACCTACACCGACCTCCTTTGGGGAGTAAAGCGCGTAGCCTCCTACCTGCACTACGAAATCTACCACGCCATCCCCGAACCACCTTATCCTGAAGACCTCCAAGTGGCCAAATGGGTCGTACAACAAGGAGAACCCAATGGCTGGATAATTTGAAAAAAGAGAACATGAAAAAAATAATCATAATAAGCCTGCTAAGTCTCATAGGGACAATGGGTACAATGGCTCAAACTACCAAAAGCCTGTCATTAACCCATAACAAACCCTATGCTGACGAACTCTCTTTCCAAGAAGAGAATAAAGACATGGGACTCTCCGTGAAGATTCTCTTCAACGAAGACAGCAATACTTGCACAGTAACACTGACCTCTTCCAAAAGTCTCTTTGTCTTTTGGAATGACACTCGTTATAAAGATGTCTTTTCCTGCCATCGATGGCTCCTTCCCAAAAAGCTTTCCTATGTGGTGAGCAGCAATACCGCCGATAGCTTCCGCGCAGGGAAGAAGTTCTACAAGAGCCTCCCACATTCTCGCCACAAACATCTTTTCAAAAAATGGATTGAGGTTGATGGTTTGCAAGCCGTCGAAAAGGAACTGAAACTTGTGAACGATTCCATAGTACAGATATTCAACCTCCCCGACCGGCGTACCACCAATGTCACTCTCCGGCTCCGCGATGTGATGACTATGGACGAAGTACAACAAAAAGGCACTGGCCGCCAATTCGAAATCACTGCCGGCAAAGACTTTGACATCCGCTACCGCATCACCATACAACGCAATCCCTGCCTCGACCTCGACGATGAGATAGCTGCCGCCAAAGGGTCGTTTGATGCCCTCAATAAACGCTTCGAGTCTTTTCATAACAAATATGCCTCCGGGTGCGTAAACGACGATGAGAGTTACACCACATTCCAGGAAACCAAATCCTCACTGCTCTCCCAATTCCCCAGATTCAAGTCTGCAAGCCTTTGCCCAGATATTCAACAGGCTAGAGATCAATACAACGCTTTGCTTGATTCCATCCAAAACACCAACGTCAAAGTGGAAGCTTCTGCCCCACCCACCCCTGATGATGAACAAATAGTCATCAATACCCAAACCATCCTCGCCAACGCCCGACAACTCGACCGCATGGTCTCACGCTGGCTAGTCAGTGAGGATAATATAGAGCGTAACGACCTGGTCGAACAATGCCAAATCGTTATCAAAGAAACTACAACTCTCATCGGCGAAAATGAAGGACGAACGCAAGAAGAGCGACACGCAATGAGTCTCTTCCGGAAAGCAGAACAATACTTCAAAAAGGTGGTTAAATGACGCACGTTAAAGTTCATACACGGATATTGAAGAGACTGCTATATATCAGCATTCTCCTGATAGTCTTGTCTCCACAGACGAGGGCTCAGGAAGAAAGGCTGGCTAACCAAATGTCGCAATTCATCGATGATTTCAACCAACTATACAATACTTGCAACAGACAGATTCGTTTCTCTGAGGCCAATCTGCAAAATGGCAGTTCCTTGGTTCGCATCCTCAGCCAAAAAATACTCCTGCTGAACAACGACTTCAACTCCATCGAATTCCGATGGAACACCTTCTCCCAGTCAGCTCAAGCCGACATTGCTAATAGTGACTACCTGATGAACCTGATGACCCAGGTCGAACAATTTAAACAGGAAGTAGCCGATTCTATCGCTTCACAACAGCAAAAATGCAATGCTTTGTCAGATTTTATCGCGGCTGAGCAATTGATTCTTTCCCAACAAACAATATACAACGACCTCTATAGTCGTGCGGTTGAGTTCTCTTTGGTACAGCAAACAGCTCCACTATTACAAAAAGTAAAAGCCGAGGAACAGACTAATTTCGAAAAAATACAGACTTGCTATGAGAAATCCAAAACTGCTGTCCAGTTCATCCCCCAATTAAGCAAGCGTGCAGCCGTTATCGACGAACAATTTTACTCTATCAAGGCCCTCTCCGCCAAAATACAAGCCATGGAATACAAACCACCTATCGAACGTGCCAAAGACTACCTCCTCGGATTTGCTTGTGTGGCTATCATCCTTCTGTTCATTGGCATGGTTACATCCAAAATAGGTGCTATCAAAAAAACACGCGAAACCCTGAAAAAACAAAAAGAGCTTTTCGAGAAAAACAACAATAACGACTATCCTACAATATGAGATTCAACATTCATAATTCAAAAATCCTTATCGCCACAACAGCGCTGTTGCTGTCGGTATTCTCCTCTTGCGACAAGATCCAGGGAGAATTGGCTGATTATCAAGAACAAGACAATCCACACGCAAACTTCCTCTCACAACTGATTTCTCCCAAGCAAGAGAAAATGAAAGCCACAGAAATCTCATTCTCGCCTGACTATAAAACCTTTACCCTTACAGTCGATATCCTGCAAGACATCGGACCCTATGAGTTAACCGACACATCAAAAGTCAGGACCGAAGTTGTCGAAACCCTCGAAGGCATCAAATTGTCCAACCTAACCACTCCTAAACTTATCAAAACCAAAAATATTGAGTCAGAATGCGTTCAAAAACAAGACATTCGACTTTTGTTACTTGTTGACCTCTCCCTCCCACAGTCAGACCTCGATGCTATCCGCTCTTCTGCAAAAGAGATAAAAACAGTCTTCAAACACGACAATCTTTTTGTCGCTTTCATGGACAGCACCACGCTTTCTCCAACAATGAAACTTACTGACTACGTACTCGACAAATACTTCCAGAAATCCCACTGCAACTACGTTCGCCTGTATAGGTCAATCCTGCAGAAAGATGACGAGATGAGACAAAACGAAGGATACTGGCAGGATGCACAGAAGAAAGTCTTGATTATCTTCTCCAATGCAAAAGTTTACCACGATGACAGCGATGAACCCATCGACCCCGAACATTATCGTCTCCAAGAGCAGCTGGCCTCTTCCGGTACCGCAACCACCGACACTACTTTCTATACCTACTTTGTTAATCTAAAACACCAACAAGACACCTTTGATGAAGACGAGGACAATGTCTTCCTTCTCTACTGCAACAACAACGGCGGCACTGTTGTCAAAAACTTCCATTGGGCCTCTTTCAAAAACGACCTGTTCAACAACCTGCATAGCAAAACCTCCGACTACGTTTTTTCTTTTGAAAACCCCGATTTCAAGGTATATCGTGGAGACAACACTAAACTGACACTCAAATTCTATGACGCACAGACAGATTCTCTCATCGTCTCTGTATCTACCCTCACAGTATTGGGAGAACTTTTTAACCCCATCATTGTCCATGGGCATAGTATCCTTTTTGTACTGCTACAAGGACTTTTCTTTGGAGTCATACTTTTGCTTTTACTCTATTTTGTGCTGCAAATCATTGTACCTTTCATTAAATATCGTATCTTCCTACACAAATATGTCATTTCCTATACAGGACAAAACATGAGTTTTGGAAACAAAGCGGTGGCAGAATCTTGCTACCTCTGCAAAGCTCCTTTCGAAGCAGGCGACAATATCGTCGTCAAATGCGAACATACCATGCACAAATCCTGCTGGGACGAGAATGGCTACCACTGCCCAGAATATAGCGACCGCTGCAAACACGGGTCTCATTACTTCCACAAGGAGAATTTATTAGACTCCCGCAATGCTCCTTTCTACCTCAAATGGCTCATTGTGGCTATCGTCGCCGCTACTCTGTCTTGGCTCTTTTTCACCTTTTCTCTGCCACATATCCATCCTTATTCACTCTCAAATATTCACCCCTTCGCCCAACCATCACAACTGGGTCTCCTGCTGGGATTCTTCCTCACTTTCGGCATCTCCACTCTCACGCTCCGTCCTGGGAAAGATATCCATGCTTTTGGACGTATCCTGTTGCGCTCCATTCTTGTGGCTGTTGCCTGCTGCATCTCTTTCATCCTCGTAAATCTCATCTTATATCTATTTGATATCAAGCATTTCACCTTCCTCCTTAACTGGATTCCATGGACTGCTTCTGGTCTCATCATCGCCTTTTTCTCTCATTCACATATTCACTCTTTTACTCATTCCCGCCGTTTCGTCCTTCTCATCGGTATCTTACTCGGATTCCTCTCCATGTATGCATGGAAAATCTTCTTCCACTATCTTGAGCTTGATTCCCGTGTACTTCTACTCATCAGTTTCTGCATCTTCAGCGTTGGCCTTGTGGCCTGTATGGCTACAATCACAACCGGTTCCGAACGTTTCTTCCTAAAAATCCAGGGAGCCACCAAAACCACTGACATTGCTCTTTACAAATGGTTCCGCAATAACCAGGGCAAAGCGGTCACCCTCGGCAAATCTGTCGACTGCTCACTCCAGCTCTCTTGGGATATCCAAAGCGAGATAGCACCCATCCAGGCAGAAATACGTATCATCAAACAAATGCCCTACCTCATTCCCCTCGAACCCGGCGTTTTCATCCATGCCAAACCGGCACATGTGAACAAAAAAATACGTCTCTATCACGGCAAATCTTTCACCATCGGAAAGACCACCTTCACCTATATCGAAAAAGACCGATAATTGAACTAACTCAGCGATTTGTTTTAAGTAACGCGTCGCGAATCTCGTTGTCAGAGACTTCCACATCAATCATGGCGGCACCCAGTTCCTGTAGGAGGACACAGCGGATGGCTCCCGAGGCATTCTTTTTGTCCTGACGCATCAAGGAAAGTATCTGCTCGATGTCTTTCAGGTTGTATTTCGGCAAGTCTATCTGTCCGTTAAGCCACTTGGAATAAACTCGATAGACCTCTTCTGACAATTCCGTTTTCTTTGTTGAAAGATACATGGCGGCCTTCATGCCGATGCCAACGGCGATGCCGTGGGGCAGGTGAGAATAGACCTCGATGGCATGGCCGAAGGTGTGACCAAAATTAAGTATCTTTCTGATACCATGATCATAAGGGTCGGCTTTCACCACACGGGATTTGATGCGGGCAACCTGTTTCAATTGAAAATTGAAAATTGAAAATTGAAAATTATCAGTACTGGCAATTAACTCGTTGAATAATTGCGGGTCGGTGACGGCGGCGGTCTTCACCATCTCCATCTGGCCATTGAGCATCTCTTCTTGTGGAAGGGTGTCCAGGAATGCTGGTTCTATGACAGTTAATGCCGAGGGATAGAAATGTCCGATGCTGTTCTTCACACCACCAAAATTGATGGCTGTCTTGCCGCCGATGGAAGCGTCGACCATTGAAAGCAAGGTAGTTGGCACGTTGATATAGCGGATGCCGCGCTTGTAGCCGGCAGCCACGTAGCCACCGAGATCACAGACACAACCACCACCGAGGTTGACAATCACACTCTGGCGGTCGGCTTCGCTCTCCATCAGCGTCTGCCACACCTGCGCTGCTACCTCAAGGCTCTTGCTCTCCTCACCCACAGGCACCTCTACAAACTCGGCCTCCTGCAAAGCCTCCACCTGCGAAATCAGCAACGGCAGGCAATGCTGAAAGGTATTCTCGTCCAACAGGATAATATACTTGGCCTCCTGCCAATCCTCTTTGGCCAACTCGCGGTCCAACGCCCGAAGGCCGCCATACAATATCTTTGATTTTGTACCCATGCAATAAATAACGCACTGATACGTTAATTATTGCATGAAACTGGAACTACTCTCCCCCGCCAAGAACTTAGAATTCGGTCGTGAGGCTATCAACCACGGTGCCGACGCACTATACATCGGAGCCCCGGCCTTCGGCGCCCGCGCTGCCGCCACCAATACCCTCGAGGACATCGAAGCCCTCGTACAATACGCACATCTATATGGTTCCAAGGTATTTGTAACCGTCAATACCCTCCTCTTCGACAATGAGATAGACGATGCCGTGAAAATGATTCACCAGCTTTACAACATCGGTGTCGATGCCCTGCTTATCCAGGACATGGGGCTGCTGGAGTGCGACCTGCCACCCATCGAGCTGCATGCCAGCACCCAGTGCCACAACGCCTCGGTGGAGCGCATAAAGTTCCTTGAGCAGGCGGGGTTCCGCCGTGTTGTGCTGGCCCGCGAAACCTCGCTGGAGCAGATGCGCGAGATACGGCAGGCCACCAAGATGGACCTCGAAGCCTTTGTCCACGGCGCCCTCTGCGTCAGCTACAGCGGACAATGCTATATGAGCCAGTACCTTAACAGTCGCAGCGGCAACCGCGGATGCTGCTCGCAGCCCTGCCGCAGCACCTACGACCTCTACAACGGCGACGGCAAGCTGCTCATCAAAGAGCGGCACCTGCTCTCACTCCGCGACTTCAACGCCTCGCAACAGCTTCGTTCCATGATAGATGCCGGTATCACGTCATTCAAGATTGAAGGACGGCTGAAAGACCTGAGCTATGTAAAAAACATCACCGCCTACTATCGGCAACTGCTTGATAGCATGATGGAAGGACAGGAGAAAGTCTCATCCGGCAACTGCACCTACACTTTCACGCCCGACCCCGAGCGCACCTTCAACCGCGGCTACACCGACTATTTCCTCCGCGAGCGCCAACCCATGGCCTCCTTCGCCACACAGAAATCCATCGGCAAGAAGATTGGCGAGGTGACCTCTATCGGCAGCTATACGCTGAGTATCAGCGGCACAGAGCCTTTCGCCAATGGCGACGGCCTCTGCTATCTCGACGCTGACGGCAAGATGCAGGGCTTCCTGGTCAACGACGTGCAAGGACGCACTGTCACCCCTAACCACATGCCCGACATCAAAGTCGGCACCGCCATCTGGCGCAACAACGACCAAGCATTTGAGAAACAGCTACAAGGACGCACCGCCGAGCGCAAGATTGGCGTGGAGATGCTCTTCTGCGTCAGCCGACGCGGCTTCAGCCTGGACATCAAGGACGAAGACGGCGTGTCGGTGGTGCAGCACATGGCCGCCGAGCATGCGGAATCGAACAAACCCCTCCACAACTCCAACAATATCGTCAAGCAGCTCTCCAAGCTCGGCAACACCCCCTTCGTGGCCACCAAGATAAACGATGTCACCGAGGGCCGCTACTTCATCACCGCCGGCACCCTCAACGAGTTGCGACGCAAGGCCGTGGAGCTTCTCAAAGAATATAGAATCAAGCACTTCCATCCGGAAGATCGCGTGCGCCACGACCAGAACCAGCCTTACCCTACCGCCGAACTCGACTACCGAGCCAATGTCATCAACGACAAGGCGGAATCGTTCTATAAACACCATGGAGTAAACGAGATAGAGCGTGGGCTGGAGCAAACCGAAGACTACGACGACAAAGCCCTCATGACCACCAAATACTGCCTCCGTTACGAACTTGGCTGCTGCCTACAGGGCAAAAATGAGAAAGAAGAAAGGAGAAAGGAGAAAAAAAATCCCCTTATTGCCCCCAACGACACACTCATATTAAGGAACAACGATCGCCGCTTCCGCCTCGACTTCGACTGTCGACAGTGCCTTATGCACATCTATTCTGCCAAATGACAGCATATTATCAAGAATCAAAACCCTGAAAAACTATGACCTTCTTTGTTGTTCTGCTATTCTTTGTGGTAATTTGGATGTCATTGGTCATTTTTGCAAAGCAGGAAGCAAAAACCCTACTCAGCAAATATGACACGCCCTTACCCCGGATTAAGTCAAATGATATCATTCTAATGATTCGTAAGTTGCGAGAAATAAATGAGAAAGGAATTATCCAAAAAGAAGACGCAAAAGATTGTAAACGAATCATAGCTTTTCTCAAAGGCTCGCTTCTCATGGTGCCAATTCTTATGGTATTAATAGTTGCCGTTACCCTATTTATTTAAGACTACGTAAGAAATCCGCATCACTCTCCCGTCAGACCCCCGTAGCTCTTGGCTGCCGCTAGCAGAGCCTCTTCGGTGGTGTAGCGCTCGTAATAGGTGCATCGGGTGACTACACGCTGGTGCGACGCCAGCCTTTCTTTGATATGTACCAAGCCGAATCCCATCATCGGGTCGGCATAGCGGTCGCCCACCAGCGCCAGCGTCCCATGAACATCCTTGTAGGGCGATGTGAGCGTCGAAGGCACGTTGACGAAATCGTCGGTTGTCAACGGCTCCACTTTGATGCTCAGTTGAAACAAATCAGTTCCATTCTGCCGCGTGCGGACGTTCTGTTTTAGCACATAAAGAAGCAATGTCATCTTTGAGGCCCTGCTCTTCGTGAGGTCGGTAAACAATGCCGGCTGTCCGTCCACCTCGCCCAGTTGGTAGCCGATGGGTGCCAACGGACCGTCGCTGACCACCATCTCGGGTAGCAACAGGGCACCGCCGAAATAGTTCTTCTCCAGGTATGGCACCGGCGAGTGGGTATTGACAGACATAAAAAGGTTGTAAGCTGGGTTGTCACCGTCGAAATACACCTTCCCTGTTGCTTTCAGGGCACGCCATAGAGCGTTGTTGTGGCCCTGACGCTCACGCAACAGCAGCTGTTTGCGCGACAGCCGGCGGGGCTGGTGTATGTGCGACGGCCGCACAAACGTCTTCTTGCCCCGTTTGAAAACGGTGAGGTCACCCAAATGGCCTTCGACATTTTCCAGTATTCCTTTAGCTCGTGCCATGATATTGTTGTTTAATTAATTCTTTGACAGTACATTGATGCTTGCATGTGGGTTGTCCGTTGGAAGCCGCGAGGTCTATGGTAGGTAGCAGACAAGTCCGTGATAAGTCCGTGATAACAAGCCCAGAGTTTCGGTTGAGTTTCGGTTAAGTTTCGGTTGCGTATCGCTCTAATTCCGATTAAAATTATCTCACAATCATTTTTTTCAATGCAGCTGCATTGTGGGTTACCATCGAGGGCTCGACGACGTTTATCGTCACATCGCCATCGGTGGGGTTGGGATAGATTGTTGCCAGATGGTGCTGTCCGTCGACGGGATTAATGCCCGTAGTGTCTGACATGCTGAACACAGCGGCAAAAACGGTGTCGCTGGTCACAAACACTTGGCGTGGGTTGGTGGTGTCTCCGTCGTTCCACATGAGGAACTCATAGCCGTCGAAAGGTGTGGCGACGAGTGTCACTATGGAGCTGTCGACGTACATATCGCTTCTACCATACAATGCGTTCCACAGGCACCCCGTTTCGCTGGTCAATGGGTTAGGACACGATTTGTTAGAGGAACCAATGTTGCCGCCTTGTCCGGAATAATAAAAATAATTTGCATCACCAACGCTAAAGTTACTAGGGTTGTTCCATCCTGGGCAGGCTGTCGATTGTGACCATTGAGCCATTGCCGTGTTCGAAAACAGCATAATTGTTGTAACGGCCAACAAACCGATATGGATTTTATACATGATTGTAATCATTATTTGTTTTTCATACAATTATGCATTTATCACGGCGGCGATGGCGGTGACGAGGATGATGACCACGGAGACTACCATCCAGCGGCGCGGACGGAGCTTGACATGCTGGCGGCCATACATGATGCCGAGATAGGAGAAGAGGAAGGTGGCAACCAACAACGGCCAAAGGGCACTGTGGAGATGTCCTGCAAGAGACACCACGAAGCCAACACCGATACCGAGGAGGAAGCCGTTGATGCCGGTGGCGATGGTGAAAAGGAGCACGCGAAGGGTGCCGGCATTGAGGTCGTAGGCCATTGGCTGGGTCTTACGGCCCATGTAAGGCCACATCATCTTGACGGACACGATGAGAGCCAAGCCCAAGAGAACAAAGCTGTTAGGGCGCGCAAACGCTTCGGGGTCACCGGGCAAGTCGAACCGCAGATAATTTCCCAGTAGTATGCCCAAGCAGAAAAGGGCTGCATGGACGATGGCCACGGTGAGCGAGATGAGCAGACCCGCCGACAAGGGTACCGGAGCGGCCTCAGCACAACGACGCATGAGAAGCATAGCACTGATTCCAAGGGCGATGGCTATGACAATGAAAGATACAATAGACATGATTGGATGGTTTTCGTGAGTTGGATGAATTCGTCAACTGAAAGTTGTTCGGCACGTTTGGCGAGGAAAGCCTCGTCGACGGCCTCGATGGGGAGGTTGGCCGACCGGAGGGCATTGCGGAGTGTCTTGCGACGTTGGTTGAAGCCCGCTTTGACCACCTGGACGAAGAGTTTCTCGTCACATTCCAAGGAAGTTACGTCGTTACGGGTGAGTCGGATGACAGCCGATTTCACCTTGGGAGGAGGGTTGAAAACATGCTCGTGGACGGTGAAGAGATACTCGATATTGTAAAAAGCTGATAGCAAGACTGATAGGATGCCGTAGGTCTTGCTTCCGGGCCCTGCCGCCACGCGTTCGGCCACCTCCTTTTGGAACATGCCAACCACCTCGACAGCCTGGTTGCGGCAGTCGAAGACGCGGAAGAGAATCTGCGACGAGATGTTGTAGGGGAAGTTGCCGATGACGGCGAAAGTATCATGGAACAAAGCGTTTAGATCGAGTTTGAGGAAGTCGCCCTCGATGACGTCGAGTGTAGGGTAGTGCTCGTGGAGCCAGGCCACGGACTCGCGGTCGATCTCCACCACGTGGAAGTTGAGCTCCTGTTTCTCAATGAGATACTTGGTCAGCACACCCATGCCGGGGCCAATCTCGATAATATTGGACGAGCGGCCAGAGAGGCTGTCAACGATACGCTGGGCGATGCTCTCGTCGGTGAGGAAATGCTGTCCGAGGAACTTTTTGGCTTTTACTTCATTCATTTTACTTTCAATGCGTTATATCGTTTACGGGCGCGGTCGGAATAGAGCGAGGTGGGGTAGTCGAGGAGCAGCTTCTCGTAGCACTCGAGAGCCACAGAGGGATTGTCGAGACGGTCTTCGTTGAGTTCGGCGCGGAGCATGAGGGCGTCGTCGGCCGTGATGTCGTAGGGGTAGAAGTCGACAAGCCGTTGCAGGAGCGAGTCGGCCTCAGCGTAACGTGCTTGTTTTATGCGTATTTTCGCCTTGCGCATGAGCACCTCGTCAAACAGTGGATGGGAGAGGACGCTGCGCATGATGGCATCGAAGCCGTCCCAAGCGGAGTCGAGCCGGTTGCGATAGAGCAGGAGGTCAGCGTCGGCGAAGAGTTCCAGCATGCCATAGGTGCTGTCATCTTCCATGTTATCAGAGATTAAGAGCGAGAGTTCCATGGCATCGTTGGCCACCAGCTTGGAGGTGGAGGAGCGCAGAACCTTGAGCTGTGAATTGGCCCATTCGAAGTCGTGGTTGAAGTAGGATAATTTGGCGTTCTTGAACTTGGCTTGGGCGCCCAGTATGTCGTTTTTGTTGGCCTTCTCGACCTGCATATAGAGCAGCGAGGCGTCCCATGTGGAGCCTGCAAAGAGCAGAAGGTCACCCAGTTCGAGCTTCACCTCGTCGCGGACATTGGGTTTGAGGCGAGGAATCTCCAGCACATCGTCGAGCATGCTCACCGCCGCCTGTGCGTCACCGCCATGATAGGCCATGAGGGTGGCATAGTTGCGCATGAGGGGCACCGTGCGCTCGTTCTTGCCGAGTTCGGCGATGGCCTCCTCGTAGCGATGCTTGAGACGCTGGAAATCCTTGCTATCAATGGAATAGTTGTGGTTGATGCGGGCAAACTCCACCTCGAGCTCGCCCACGCGGCTGTCGAAATAGAGCGGGTGCTCCTTGCCCTTGCGCTGCAGGAGGCGGTAGGCTTCGACAGCCACCCCGTATGCCTCGTTCTGGTAGGCGATGCGGGCCACGCGAAGGAGCTGGTCGCCGCCCTTGTCGGGGAAGCGGGCGTCGACGGCCTGGGCCTGTGTGAGGGCAAACTCGAAGTCCTTCTGCTGGATAGAGAACCAGATCATCATCTCGAGGTAGGTCTGGTTGTCGGGGTGTTCGCGGACACGCTGCACCAATGCCTGTTTCACGCCCTGCGCCAGGCGGTCGTCGGGCGCCTCAAGCATAGCCTTCTGCATGCTCACCTGCACCGACGGCATGATGCCGGGCGAGTGGTCGAGGAGGTCGAAATACTCCTGTGTCATAGCGGCATAGTCGCCCATGGTCTGGTAGACACCCACCAACTCATTGAAATAAAGTTGGTTATTACGCGTCTTGGCACGTGCCGTGCGGTAGGTCTGGACCGCGTAATCGGGCCGGCCGATGTTGACAAACGCCATAGCGAGGTCGGGCACGAAAGAGAGGTCGGCCGTGATGGCCTCGATGGCGCGGTCGAAGTATTTTTCGGCCTTTTTAGCCTGTTTCTGGACGAGATAGGCGTTTCCCTGGTCGACATAGAGCGGAAGCTCCTTGGGGCTGCTTTTAAGGCGTTTCTCGGCCAGCTTGGCAGCATCTTTGTACTCGCCCAGCTGGAGGTAGGTGGCATAGAGGCGTTGGTAGTAGTATTTATTCGTAGTGCGCTTATAGAGAGACTCATAAAGCTGTGCGGCCTGCTGAAACTCGCCGTTGTCGAAATAATAGGCAGCCATCTGCTCCTGCGACTGCTGGGCGGAGGCAGGTGCGGAATGGAGCAGCAGTAAAGCCAAAAGGCTTATTGCCAATATGTTGCACGTGCGCTTCATACAAAAAAACCGGAATCTTACGTTCCGGTCCTCGTTGTTGGTTGGTGACCCAGCTGGGGCTCGAACCCAGGACCCCAACATTAAAAGTGTTGTGCTCTACCTGCTGAGCTACTGAGTCTAGGACGACCACGAATATCCATCCGCAATCGGTTTTTGTGACCCAGCTGGGGCTCGAACCCAGGACCCCAACATTAAAAGTGTTGTGCTCTACCTACTGAGCTACTGAGTCATCAAAACAAGGGCTTTCGCCCACGATTTGAGGGTGCAAAAGTACAACTTTTTTACAAAAGGACAAAATATTTTCTGTCAAGAAAGTATCATTTTATCACAAAACAATGATTTACAACAATATACAAAACAACCAAAGACCACAGGAAAATGTCGAAACGATGAGAAAAAAAAGTTTTTTTGCCAGATAAATATTATTTTGTATATTTGTAGAACACACACATTAAGCGAAAATAATATAAAATAATAATAATCATGGATTTAACCATAAAATTAAAGAAAGGTCTTGGCAACATAGCGTTTGGTATGCCGGTAGAAGATGTAGTGAAATTGCTCGGCACCGCCGACGAGGTGGAGAACATCGACAATGCTGCCGATGAGAGTACTACTGTGTTGCGCTACAACGAGATAGGTCTCACTCTCTTCTGCGAAGGCGAGAACCCGACGGTGGCTTGCATCGACATTGCCAACGAGGACTGCACGCTCTTCGGTGAGCACATCTTCGACATGGACGAGCGCGAGATAGTGGCCCTGATGGTGAAGAGCAACATCACGGAGCAGGATGTGGACGAGGAAGACTGGGGTGAGCGCCGCGTAACCTTCAACGAAGGAAATATTGATTTCTACTTCGACAACGGAGAATTGATTTCCATCATTCTGGGCGCATGACACCCGTTTTCAGCACCGCCTACCTGCCTCCGATAGCGTATGTTGCAACCATGCTGCAACACGCGGAGCTATTGATTGAGACGAAAGAGACCTTCCCCAAGCAGACCTACCGCAACCGCACGGAGATCATGACCGCCGGAGGAGTGCGGACTTTGTCGGTGCCGGTAATCCGCAACAACCATTCGCGCACCGAGGAGGTGGGCATCGACTACAAAGAGCGCTGGAACATCATCCACCTGCGCACGCTGGCCGCCGCCTACAGCGCCTCACCCTATTACCTTTATTATAAAGACGACTTGGAGGAGCTGATGACCCAACGATACGACAAACTCATTGATTTGAACGAAGCGTTGCTGAAATGGATACTGAGGCTGTTGAAGTGCGACTGCCAATTGTTGCGGACAGGGGACTATCAGAAAGAGTATGAACTGGACTTCAGGAACACCTTCTCGCCGAAGGTCCCCTACCCTACCGAGGGTCAAGAGAAGTACTATCAGGTGTTCTCCGACAGGTTGCCGTTCACTCCCAACCTCAGCATTATCGACCTACTGATGAACGTAGGTCCTGGGGCAAAAGATTACCTGAAACGGATAGCATAAATACCATAGAACAAAACAGATAAGGCCGTTGTTTCTTGTGAAACAACGGCCTTATTTGATTGATTTATCGTGCGAATGCCAGTAGCAAAACCGAGATGTCGGCAGGTGAAATGCCACTGATTCGTGACGCTTGCCCGATGGTGGTGGGACGATAGCGGTTGAGCTTCTCACGGCACTCATAGCTGAGGGCTGTGAGGGTAAAATAGTCGTAGTCGGCAGGCAACGGGATATCTTCGAACTTTAAGATTCGGTTGGCCACCTCCTGTTCTTTCTCTATATACCGCTGATATTTTATCACCGTCTCGACCTCATGCTTCACCTCGTCGCGAAGGTCGTCGGGGACGGCTTGCAAGCCATCTGCCACCTCAGGGGCGATAGAGAGCAACTGTTCAAGGGTGAGTTCGGGCCGGAGAAGCAAAGAGGAGAGATGGACACGCTGGCTTAGGGGAGCCGACTGATGCTCCTCGAGCCAATAATTGACCTCCGACGGCAACACCGAGGCCTGCTCGACAGCACCCTTCAACTCGGCGGCATAACGTTGCTTCTCCTCCACACGACGCATGCGTTCCTCGGAAGCCAGCCCTATGGAATAGGACAACGGCGTGAGGCGCTGGTCGGCATTGTCCTGCCGGAGGAGGATACGGTATTCGGCCCGCGAGGTGAACATACGGTACGGCTCGTCGACACCTTTGGTGACAAGGTCGTCGATGAGCACACCAATATACGCTTGGGAACGTCCGAGGATGAACGACGCGCGACCCTGAAGTTTCAGCGAGGCATTGATGCCCGCCATCAAACCCTGACAGGCGGCCTCCTCATAACCGGTAGTGCCATTAATCTGGCCAGCAAAATAGAGATTCTCGACACGCTTGGTCTCAAGGGTATAGACCAACTGCGTGGGAGGGAAGTAGTCGTACTCGATAGCATAACCCGGCTTAAAGATGCGGGCCTGCTCGAAACCTTCGATGCTATGCAATGCCTCAAGCTGCACCTCGAGAGGAAGCGACGAGGAGAAGCCGTTGAGGTAATAGCTCTGCGACCGCCACCCTTCGGGCTCCACAAAGAGCTGGTGATGGTCTTTGTCGGCAAAGCGATCGATCTTATCCTCGATGGAAGGACAATAGCGCGGACCTCGCCCTTGTATGCGGCCAGTGAACATCGGCGAACGAGAGAATCCCGTGCGCAGGATGTCGTGTGTGCGGAGGTTGGTATTAGCAATATAGCAGGGCTTCTGCTCTGCAAGAGGCTTGGTATCAGAGAAGGAGAACTTGGCGGGATGCTCGTCACCCGGCTGCATCTGAAGTCGCGAGAAATCGATGGTGCGGCCGTCGATGCGGACTGGCGTACCCGTCTTAAGACGCTGCACTTCGAACCCCAGCTCACGCAGTTGGTCGGACAGTCCCACAGCCGGGGCCTCCCCTACCCTGCCGCCACTCCAGGAATCCTCTCCTATATAAATCTTACCATTGAGGAAAGTGCCACTGGTGAGCACCACGGCACGTGCAGGGATGGTGTGTCCCATGCGGGTGACCACTCCGGAGACCGCCTTGCCGTCGAATGTCAGCGACACCACCTCGTCCTGCCAAAGAGAGAGGTTGGGGACGGACTCCAGCACCTGTCGCCAGTTGCTGGAAAAGAGCATGCGGTCACACTGGGCGCGAGGGCTCCACATGGCGGGACCTTTGGAGAGGTTGAGCATGCGGAACTGGATGGCCGAGCGATCGGTGACGATTCCCGACCAACCACCGAGGGCGTCGACCTCGCGGACAATCTGTCCTTTGGCCACGCCACCCATGGCGGGGTTACACGACATTTGACAAATATTGTCGAGCATCTGGGTTATGAGCAGCACCTTGGAGCCCAACTTGGCTGCCGCCGCTGCCGCCTCGGCACCAGCATGACCGGCACCCACCACAACAATATCGAACGGTTCAAATGTCATAGAATATGTTATTTAGCACATTTGTTCCACGGGAAACATCGTATTCCACAACACGAGAGTTTCTTCCTCTTGACGACGCATCTCTACTGCTTCGGCATCGGACTTATCGCCCTGCCCCAAGAGGTGAAGCACCCCATGGATGACCACACGATGGAGTTCCTGCTCGAACGGCACACCAAATTTCTCGGCGTTCTCCCCCACCCTATCGACACTAATCATGATGTCTCCCGAAATGAGGTCGGCCACCACATAGTCGAAAGTGATAATGTCGGTATAGGTGTCGTGATTCAGGAACTGCTGGTTGACCCCGAGCAGGTGCTCGTCGTCACAAAAGAGGTATGAGATGTTGCCCACCCGCTTTCCTCTCAGCTGAACCACTTGCGAAACCCATTTTTTCACTTTTTCGTCCTGCGGAAGCTCGAAATCGATATTTTGAGAGGCAAATCGGATTGACATATTTTATCTATATTTTGTTGATTTTCAAATGATTTATAATATTTTCAGGGATTCTTTCGTCAAAATCCTTGCGATATTTTGGCTATTTCCGAATAGTTATGCACCCCAAGCGACGGAAATTGACGAATCGTCACGCTGCCACAAGGGCGAAATGCGATTGAAGGACCGAAGCGCGTTCGAGGGCATCGGCGGGGTCGATACCGTTAACGTCGAACTCCATCCTCACCTGACGACCCAACTCCGAGAAAGATATCCGGTCGGAGAGCGACTTCATGACAAAAATTCCCTGACCCTGGGTCTCGTCGTCCACCGAACCGAAACGGGTATAGTCGAAACCACTACCCTCGTCACTCACCTCGACGAACACTCCTCCACTACAGGTACCCAAAGAGATGGTCACCGACTTTGAGCTATCGGAACCATTGCCATGAACGATGGCGTTCTCCACCGCTTGCAATGCAGCCACCGACACAGCGGAATAGTAGTTACCCACGTTGCATTCGCGGCAAAAATGGAACACACGTTCTTCGACATAAGGAAGATTGGCAATATCCGACTGTATTACAAACGATTCATTCATTATTGATACTATTTTTCCGTCTGCAAATATACGAAAAATAATTGGTATCGGCAGGAAATAAATGCAACTATCTGTAGAAGTAGTCGTTGACCTTCTCGCGATAGTAAGGCGAAAGTGTCGGGGGCACCGAGCGGAGCTGATCGTCGGCAGGCTTCAGCTGCTTGTTGTATTTCTCCAGCTCGGCAGGCGACGGCTGACTGTAGAGGTCGCCGGCCTCGTGGCTCTCGCGACGTTCCTCCTTTTCACGCTGCATTTCAGCCTTCTCATGCTCCAGCAGGCGGGTCATAATCTGCTGCTGACGCTTGATGGTCTGCTGCGTTATGGTGCGGTTCACCAAGTCGCTCTCCGTCTGCTCCATCTGCTTCATTATCTGATCTATCTCCTTGGCCAACTTGCTGTTACCAGCATCTCCCTGCTTCAATTCCTGACCATATTCCTGCATCATGCGGCGTATCATCTCCTGCTGTGCCGCCATCTTGGCAAATTCCTCGCTCATGCTCTGCCCCTGCCCTATTTGGTGGCGTCCGTTCTTCTGTTTCCCCTGCTTGTCGAGCTGTTTCTTGAGTGCCTCCATCTGCTTGTTAAGTTCCTGCTGCATCTGCTTCATCGACTTAGCCGACGGCTTGCCCTTGCCAGGGTTGTTGCATTGGCTGTTGCTCTTGCCTTTGTTCTTGCATTGACCGTTCTTCTTTTTCTGGCTGTTCTGACGCATCTGGTTCTGCATCTGGTCGAGACTTTCGGCCAGCACCAGCGCCAGATTGTTGAGCGAAGTCATGCTGTATTGCATTGAACGCGAAGCCTGTGAGTTCTTATAGGTGCCATAGAAGCTCTGGTTCATGTCGAGCAGGCCGTTGAGCGAGCGGCTGACATTCGAGTTCACTTCGGCCACATTCTTGTTGATAGCCGAAGCCACCTGTAGTTGCCGTTTGGCCATAGCGCGCAGCGAATCCTCCACATTGCGAAAGTCGTCCTTGATGCGGTTCTGCCGTGCTATGATTGTCTGATATTTGGGGTCTTGTATATAAAATGTATTGACATCCGTGATAAGTTCCTCTTGGTTGAACGACAGCTGTACCAGGTTCTTCAGCAGCTGACGCACCTCTTCGGCATCCTCGGCCAGGTCCTCCTGCTCGGCATCTGTCTGGGCTTCTGCCAAGGCTTCCGACAATTTTTCTATGTCGTCGGCAGCCTCTTTCTGCATCTGTGAAGCTTCCTTGTTCTTGCCTTTTTGCAGCTTCTGTTGCGCCTCTTTCTGGTGTTGTTCCACCTGTTTTTCGAGCTCTGCAGGCACCTTGAAATCGGTGCTCGGGTCGAGCGATTTATAATCCTCTTTTATCTGCTGGACATCGTTTTTCAGCTCTTGGAACTTGCCGTTCAACTGCTGCTGTTTCTCTTGTAACTGTTCGTTTTCCTTACTTTTAGCCTTCTCTGTTTCACGCGAAACATCTCTCTGTTCCTCGGCCAGCTTATCCATCTTTTGGATGGTCTGTTCCACCTTTTTTTCCAGCTCTAAACGCTTCATCAGTTCGATGTTCTGGTCGAGCTGCTTCTCCAGCTCGGCATTGTCCATCTTGAGTTGTTCAAGCTGTTCCTGCACCTTCTTCTTGTCCAGTTCCTGCATCATACGTTCAATCTCCGCCATGGTCTCCTTCATCTTCTCGTCCATCACCTCGTTCATCAGGCGGTCCAGCTCGCGCTGCTTCTCCATCAGCTGCTCACTTTGCTCGCGGTATTTCTGCTCCAAACGGTTGTTCTCCTTGATCTGTTGCTGCATCTGCTGCATCATCTGGCGCACCTGTTTCTGTTTCTCCTGAATCTGTTGCAAATCCTTCTTATCCTGCCAGTTGAGCTCTTTCTTATCCACCAACTTACGCATCATCTCGTTGATTTCCTCTTGCAGCTTTTGCAGCTCGCTCATCTGCATCTCGGCACTCTCGCGAACCTCGTTGCTACTGCGGTCGAGCAACTGGTCGAGTTCCTCGGCGGTGGGGATTTTTATCTCGAACATCTGCGAGCGGGCCTTCTTGGGACCATGGATGGCGTCGTTGTCCGAAACCTCGAACCAATAGCTCAACTCGTCACCCGGTGCCATCGTCAGTTCGGCGGTGTTGAACGAGAAGTAGAACTCCTGCGACGCCTCCTTACCAAGGGCAATTTCGGCCACGCTGACAACGTTTCGCGTCGTGTCGGTGGGATTGGTGGTCTTGTGTGTAAAAACGAGCCTGGAGAAGCCGTAATCGTCCTTGATGCGCCCGCGGAACAGCTTGCGGTCGGGGTGCAGCGAGTCCGTCAGTTCCTCGACAGCAATCATCGGCACCGCGTCGGCGATGGCCGAAAGGGTGTAGCGCAGCGTATCCGACACGCGCTCAAACTCGTTGCTCACAGCAAAACCGTAATCCACCGTCCGCATCACGCGACGGCTCACCTCCACACGGCCGTTCATGCCTGCCGCCAGCTCCTGACCTACGCTGTCCACAATGAAGGTCAGCGAGCCTGCATCGCGCGTCTGGAACAGCCAGCGCACCGTCGTACCCTCGGGCACCGCAGCGTCGCCGAGGTCCACCAGCGTCTCGTTCTCGCGCCCCGTATAGGCAGGGTAGGAGAGGACCATGCGGAACTCCACCACCTGCGGGTCGGGATGGCACACCAGCTCGTAGTCGCCACTCGTAACGCCCGCAGCATCAAGGTGGAACAGCATCGAGCGGGTAACATTCTTGAACATATAGCCGAAGCGGTCGCGAGCCGCTTTCTTCATCTTGTAGCGACGCCCTTCGACGACGGCAAACGCCTCGTTGGGCAGCGCCTCGCCCGTCACACGGACTTCCAGCTCGAAATCCTGTCCCGGATAGGTGACAAGTTCCTCATTCACAATCTCGAAGTGGAACGGTGCCGGACGTTCGTAGATCTTCGTGTAGTTCACCAGGCGCTTGGAAGGCTCGGTGACCACCTGCGGAGCCGCTATCAGCAACGCCAGCACCACCGCCAGCGGCGGCAGGGCATACTTCAGGTAGCGTTTATTCCCCTTTAAATCAACGGCATTCAGAAACGGTACCGGCCGCAACTCGGAGGTCTTCTGCTCCACTGCCGCCAGGAGCAACGAGGTGTCTTCCTCGTTCCCCATCAACTGCAACAGGTTGAGCAGTTTGTCGGAAACCTCGGGAAAGTGCTTTCCGATGATTTTGGCGGCCTCTTCGCGGCTGATACGCTTGCCGCGGCCACTCATTTTCAGCAGCGGACGCGCCACAAACCACCCCAACACTGCCGCCACTGCAGCCAGCCCGAGCCAGAAAATCAGTCCTCTTGCCAGCCGCGACAGCCAGCCGAAATGCTCGAGCAGCACCGCTGCCAGAAACAGTGTCAGCACAATGCCAACAGCATATAACGCACCGCGTATCAGCAAGTTCTTGTAGTACTTGCGGATGAATGCGTCTATCGCTTGCAGTATGTCGTGCCGCTGTTCCATTGTCGAAAAATCAAACTGCAAAAATACGAATTTTTTCCAATATATATTGAATCAAAAATTTTTAGTACCTTTGCAAAAAAATTACAAGCCGTTATGCAGCAACAAGTCATCCTCATCACCGGTGCCTCGTCGGGCTTCGGCCTGGCCACCGCCGAACTCCTCGCCTCCAAGGGTCACACCGTCTACGGCCTCTGCCGCCGCCCCATGGAACATGCCACCATCCATTACCGCCAGTGCGACGTGCGCAACCGAGAGCAGATAGCCTCCACCGTAGCCGAAATCGTTGAGAAAGAGGGTCGTATCGATGTCCTCGTCAACAACGCCGGCATGGGCATCGGCGGCGCCCTCGAGCTGGCCACGCCAGAGGAAATCGACCTCCAGATGGGCACCAACTTCATGGGTTGCGTCAACCTCTGCCAAGCCGTGTTGCCCTATATGAGGAAAGCCCGCAACGGCAAAATCATCAACCTCAGCTCCATCGGCGGCGTGATGGGCTTGCCTTACCAAGGATTCTATTCGGCCTCCAAGTTCGCCATCGAGGGCTTCACTGAGGCCCTGAGTGCCGAGGTTCGCGGCTTCGGTATCAAGGTCTCCATGGTCGAACCTGGCGACTTTGCCACGGGCTTCACCGGCAGCCGCCGCAACAGCCAGGCCACCCTTGATGACCCCGACTACGGCCCCATCTTCCGCAATTCGCTGTCCATCATAGAGAAAGAAGAGAACGGCGGCCTCAAGCCCGAGGTTCTCGCACGCCGCATTGCCAAGATGGTCGAGCAGAAGAACCCGCCGCTGCGCAAGGTCGTCGCCAACCTCGAGCAGAAGCTCTCCGTCGTCATCAAACGCATCCTGACCGGAAACCAGATGGTTACCATTCTTCGTGGCTACTACAAAAGCTAAGTCACTGTGAAAGTCCTTTTCTTTTTGTGCGTCATTGCTACTGTGGTGTCTGATTATATTTTACGCCGAACCACAGCGACCAGATACGACCTTTACCGTGCCAACGGGAAATATATGAATAAACTCTTCAAAGAGGCTCGCGAAAATGGTGAGAAAAAAATTTTAATGTTGTTTACCATCCTTTTGATATCCATAATGGGCTTTTTCGTATTGTCTTTCGTAGCCTTTTAAGAGGGTTTTTGTTGGGGAACGATAGTGACGAAACCCATACTTTGTACCTACCAAAACCCTACCAACTCCTTACCAACTCCTACCACAGTAGGAGATGATAGGTTGTTCGTATGGTTAAAATAGGGTTTTTTAACGTTTATTAGGAAAGTTTGACCCTTTTAGAGGTCTATGCGTATGCGGTCGGGTCGGTGGCCAATTTGCAGGATATAGGTGGTGTAGGAGAGGCGGTCGGTGGCGAGTTCGATGGCACAGGTAGTGCCGTGGGTGCGTTTCAATGCCACCAAAACACCCTTGGGATTGCGAATCACCACCAGTTCTCCGTCGACCAAGCCTGTAAGAACCAGTTTTCCATCGTTATATGCTATTCCCACCTCAGGTCTGCTAGCTGGCAAATCTGGGATAATGGTGTCGTTGGAAGCGGTGAGATAGGGTAGAGGCTCCGGCGGTATCCATGCCTGTCGTGGGACCACGGTGTCGACAGGGACCTCCAGCGGTACCACAGGGGTAGGGGAGGGGCTTTCTGCTGGTGACACAGCCTCTTCCTCGGGTATTTCCTCCTCCTCGGTACAAGAGAACACCTGCTCGCGCCATTGCGGCGCCACAGCGACGGCCACGGTAGCTGCCACACAGAGGAGCACCAGCAGCAGGGCCACGCGGCGCATCTTGACCACCACACGGTGAAGACGCTGATAGACAGCGTCGCGCTTGAGGCCCATGGCCTCGGCAATCTCGTCGGCGCGATAGCCTTCGAGCTGAAGCCGCAGCATGCGGCGCTCGTCGTCGTTGAGCGTGGACATCAATTCCTCCAACTCCTCGTGCTGCTCAAGGATATCGTCTGCCACTTGCAAATCGGCCATTCCTGGCGTTAACGGCAGTGGCGTGGGACGTTGCATGCGACGCTGGAAATCGAGCGCGGAGCGGGTCTGCCAGCGCACCCACGCACGCTCTTCCTGAAGCGTGGCATCGGGTCGCAGCTGGCCGAAATGGCGCCAGAGGGCGATGGAGACCTCCTGCACCAAGTCGCGGCAGCGTTCGTAGTTGCCATGGGCACTAATCCAGCACATACGCCACACCATCGGCCGGTGGCGTTTCAGTAGTTCGTCGAAGGGGTCAGAGTTTTGCATAGCGGATGCAAAGATACGAATTATTATTCAATACGGCTGAAAACGTAAGTAAACCAGGCACCATCGGGCTGAAACTGACCTTGATACCAGTCTCGGGTCTTCATGGTATCACCATCAATCAAGTCGATACGCTCGCCGCTAATCACACCATTGTCTTGGACAAAAGTGATTGAATCGCCCTCTATCGACCACGTAGAATGGTTCACAACAGAGTCGTAGTGTTCACCGTCGTTATAAACCAGTGTTTGTGTCCATTCATGCGATGAGGTAAACTCCCAAATGGTCGAGCGATACCAAGGTGTCGGCATGTCATTGGTTGACTCAAGGTTCCAACGCCCGATAATCATTTCATCATAAGAGGCAGAGTGTTCCTCCTTTTGTTCGTTATCTTTGCTGCAAGCTGTAATCATCAATGCCACTGCTGCTAACAGCAACATAGCAAAATTGTTTGCTTTTTTCATGGTGTATCACTTTTTAGGGTTTATCTGCTAATATAATACACCAATTTTAGTAAGAATCTGACATCACCACCACTTTTTTTGTTGTGCGGTCGCCAACTATGACCAGATAGACTCCAGCGTGGAGGCAGTTGTTTAGGACGCTGCGGCCGGTGATGTCATAGATGCGGATAGTCTCACCCTTGACACCCTCGACGATGATGCGGCCACCGAGTGTGTAGATGTTGATGTTTTCCACGTCGGGGTCGCTGATGCCCACACTGCAGTCCTCTACATAACGGTCGGCGAATTCTTGCCAATAACTGTCGGCCAACCAAGCATCGAGGTTGCCACAAATGGCGATGGTATCTATTTGGCCTATCATGTAGAGGGGACCATCGCCCTTGATGGCAGGGGGCAAGCCGCCTGTAAAGCGTATCTTTTGGAGGTTGGCGCTCTCGAAAACTGCGATGCCTAGGGTGTCTATCTGTCCATGGAAGGTCACCGAGCGCAGATTGTTGGAACATGCACCGAAAGCACAATCGCCAACCTTCCTCAGCGATGCCGGAAGGTCAAGATTAGTAATATGAGTTTGGCTTAATTGCGACAATGCCCAGAAGGCATAGTCTCCAATCTCCTCAACGTCGTTGTTCCAAGTGACGGAGCTGAGTCTTATACAAGAGTTGAAGGCTTCTTTTGGGATGATGAGCAGAGAATCGGGAATAACGATAGAAGTCAACGCATAGCAGTGTTCGAACGCACCTTGTCCCATAGAGAGTAACGTCTGCGGCATGGTGACGCTGGCCAGCCGGTCGTTCTCCGAAAAAGCTTTCCGGCCTATCGACTTCATGTGTGCCGGCAGCGCAATGTTGGTAATCTGGCAGCCGTTGAAGCAGTTTTCGGTGATGTCAGTCACACCTGACGGGATGTCGATGTTCCGCACCCAAGTATTGTTCTCGAAGCCTCCCAAGACCTTCAGATTGGAGTTCAGTGTCACGGTGGTACCTGACTTGTGGCACGAAACCAGCGTGTCGTATCCTGCGCTATATATCATTAGATCGTCCATCACATAATGGCTGTTGCCGCTGGCGATGCTTAAGTTGGTCATCTGCGGACAGTAGGAGAAGGGGCAGACACCTATATGTGTCACCGTCGAGGGGACGAAAATACCGTCGACCGTCGCGCAGCAGTTGAAAGCGAAATCGCCGATAGAAACCAATCCCTCGGGCAGTGAGACCGATGTAATGCGGCTACAGAAGCCGAAAGCCATCTTGCCGAGGTGTTGCACAAATTGTGGCACTGCGACAGCTCCCGTCTCTCCGCTGGGCACGATGCAGAGCGTCAGGCTGTCTTTGCTGTAGAGCCAGCCACCTATGGAACGGTAACGTGGATTGTTCTCGTCAACCGTGATACTCATCAGGTTCCTTGCCCAGAAAGAGCACTCGTCATACTCTTCAAAACAAGCAGGCAAGTGCAGCGACGAGATGCTGGAGTAGAGGAAGGCATGGTCGTCGATGCGACGCAACGAGTCGGGCAGCAGCAGTGTGGTGAAAGTGCAGTTGTAGAAACAGTGTGACCCGATACAGCGGATGGTCGGTGGTAGGCTAAGGCTGGTAACGGTGGTACAACTTTCGAAAGCAGTTTCGGCCAATGCTGTCACCGTGTAGGTAATGCCGTCATACTCCACCGTCTGTGGAATGACGATAGATCCGCTGTAGGGGGCGTTGTGCAGATAATAGTTCGACAACACTTCGACGGTCTGCTCAGATGTGATGCCATAGACGATACCGTCCATTTCAAAATATTGCGCTTTGGCCGTGACAGGCAGCAAGAGGGCGATAAGAGCGAGGGGTTTAACAAATGCAAATCGGGTTGTTTTCTTCATAATATAATACATTTAGGGTTTCCTACCAATATAATACACCTTTTTTTGTCAAAACTGACAATATGGGTAAAAAAAATCAGAAAGAGGGCACCAATACCGGTTGTCCGGAGAAAATAATCGGTGTGATGGGACGGCGAACAGCTCCGAGGAAAACCTGCTGGCGCTTTCTTGAACCCACTTGCACCCAATAGGCTGTGGTGTTGGAAATTCGGTTGTCGGGCCTGATGGTGAACGCACAGTGTCCGTTACATTGGCCCGTGGCCACCAGGCGGCCTTGAGCGTCATAAATGCTGACCGGTTCGTCAGAAGCACCTTCCACCGTGACAATATCGCCGTTGACGATGATAGTCACTTCGGGAAACTCCTCTTCAACGACAGTCTCATAATCGTCGTCGAAAGAGATGCAATCGTCGTTGGGAATCGTGTCGTCACACCCACAGGGTACCCGCGGGGCAGGGAAATATGGAGTGGAGACCGAGACAAGATAAGGAATCGGCGAGGGTGGAATCCACGGCTGACGGCCGACGACGGCGATACTGTCGTCCCTGGGAATCGTGTCCGGGGTGGGGGAGGGACTTTCTGAGGGCTTTAAGGGGCCTTCTGAGGGCTTTTCTTCCTTCACCGTGCGAGACAGCCATTGGGGCACCACAGCGACGGCTACAGTGGCCACCAAGCAGAGTAGCAGCAGCAACAAGGCCACACGGCGCATCTTACCTATAGCGCGGTGAAGACGTTGATAGACCGCATCGCGGTTGAGACCCATTGTATGGGCTATCTCGTCGGCACGATAGCCTTCGATGTGCAACCGCAGCAGCTGTTGTTCTTCTGAACTGAGCACTGCCATCAGCTCTTCGATATCCTCGGCCATACTGCCGTTTTCGGGGATGC
>JAEEGL014572441.1_pt1 | contig 42053 bp, 34 predicted proteins | sample 9134231 | NCBI WGS metagenome assembly JAEEGL01 (sample SAMN16246548, study PRJNA631951) | gut metagenome | biome: gut microbiome; feature: rumen; material: fiber-attached | host: Bos | place: Iran: Karaj | collected 2018-10
GCAAAGAACCTGTATATCCTGCTCTCTCTGCCCCGGTCGGATTTGACACCTTCAACTATGTCGGCATCACCCTGTAACCAGGTATCCACAAACTGAGGGATTAGCTTAGGCGGATGCTGAAGATCCGCATCCATTACGAGTACCGCATCACCCTTAGCCTCATCAAGTCCGGCGCAGAGTGCCGCTTCTTTTCCGAAATTCCTTGAAAAACGGACAGATCTTATGCGCTTATCTTCCGCAGACAGTTCCGAAAGCTGCTTCCATGTATCGTCCTTAGATCCGTCATCGATCAGAACGAACTCGTAATTAATTCCGTTTTCGATAAGTATATTTTTAACAGTCTCAACCGAAGCATGTATATGCCTGCCTTCGTTAAAGGCAGGCATCACGACTGATATGAGAGAATCCTTACTCCTTACCATGAAACATCCTCTGTTGTGAACCTGGTAAGCTCCTCCATCGAAGAAACTTCGGTCCGGATAACTCTGTTTGCCTGGTTCACTATCATTGATTCAAATAGATTTCTGATGCCTCTGGCGTTACCGAATTCGGCGCGTAACCTGTCCGGCATCGTGGCGAGGTACTCTTTTAAACTTGTGATCACGCCCTCGTCCATATTAAAACTGTTCTTGTCGGCCATATTTTTGAATATATCAACAAGTTCATCATCCGTATAATCCGGGAAAGTGATGAAACGGTTAAATCTCGAAACAAGTCCGGTATTGGACTTTAAGAACTCTTTCATTTCCTCGGTATAACCCGCAACAATGACAACAAGGTCATTTCTGTGGTCTTCCATAAGCTTTACGAGAGTATCGAGAGCTTCCTGACCGAAATCATTTCCGGAAGAAGAAGCAAGTGTATATGCCTCATCAATAAAAAGAACTCCGCCGAGACTGTTCTCAACAACTTCGTGAACCTTAAGGGCAGTCTGTCCAACATAACCCGCAACCAGTCCTGATCTGTCGGTTTCCGTAACGGTACCCTTTGAAAGTATGCCGAGCTCCTTGTAAATCTGTCCAACGATCCTCGCAACGGTTGTCTTTCCTGTTCCGGGACTTCCGGTGAACACCATATGGTAAGACATCTCAATGGCAGGGAGCTTGTACTGCTCTCTCATCTTGCGGACTTTTATGAGATTTATGAGTGACTTTATCTCCTGCTTAACGTTTGAAAGACCAACAAGGGCATTCAGTTCGTCGAGAAGATCTTTAAGCGCCGCGTCATGAACGGTCTCAAGTATCTTTGCATCGTTTGTGTTGTCTTTGGCAGGAGTTTCCGCAGGCTTTTCTTCAAGCTTTTCTGCAGGTTTCACATCTTCGGTCTCTTTATCTTCGTTTGACACAAACGATTCGTTAGTATCAAAGTTATTTGTACCTTCTTTAACATCCGTTTTTTCAGCCTTATCGGAAACCGGCTTATCCTGAACGGTTGAAGTTGTGTCGTTATCTGCTATCGGGTTTTCGACAATAACCTTACCGTCAAGCTTCTTGCCGTTACGCTCCACATAAACATCGGAAACCTGAGCTGCCTGAACTGCGCCAAACTGCTCCTTTGTGTAATAAAGGTGAAGGATCTTGTAGTTTTCGAAATCTCCCTCGGCTTTTTTTATGTCCTCGGCGCTGTTTTCAAGGTCGCCGTAGCAAAGCTTTTTAAATATATATTTATTGTCGATGGACTGGGCCTTGTTCTTCCCGTTTGAAAGAAATGCGGATATCCTGTCGAAATAAATGCCTAAATATTTTGATGCTATGGCCTGTCTGTGTCCGTTTAAGTATGAAAGTGACAGCATTATGTTTGTAAGAGCGTCAAAAAACAAAGAAGCATAACCGCTGTCGTTTTCAACATCGCGAAGAGACAGAAGCTGCATTATGATGGGAGGATTTTTCTGGAAGTGCTCTGCTTTTCCAACAAGTTCTTTATCGCTTGTGCATGTTTCGATAAGAGTCTTTGCCGCTTCGGAAAGTGCGGAGATGAATGCCTTCTCGGAAGGACCGAGCCTGTCGCAATAGGAAGCGAAACAGATGAGAAGACTTTCAACGTAAATGTCAAGTATCTCCTCGGCACTCATATTGAGGACCTTCTCAGCGGCATTCCAATAACCCTCATCGGTGATGAGGGTGCAAAAATCCTTTAAGATCTTGTAGTTTTCGGCTGCAATACTATAAAGTTGTGAGTTTGAATACTTTTTCTCGGGCATGGTGATCTGTCTTTTAACAAAATTTTAACCTATCTGTTATATCGTAACATAATTCTCAAAAAATTTAAATACTTCTTTTGCAGAGCTTTCAAACATTTTTGAGATTATGTTTAGAATTTCTTCATCACTTAGTGTCGACACCGCTTCATAAGCATCTTTAAGCGTGTTTGCGTCATTATATATATCCCCGAGTTTAAAATACATATCTCCGCACTGTCTTATTCCGAAAAGATCACCGGGACCACGGAGCTCAAGATCCTTTGCCGCGATCTCAAACCCGTCGTTTGAATCACGAAGGATGTTAAGGCGCTCTTTACTTTCTTCGGATGCTTTTCCGTACATAAAAATGCAATAAGACTGATAGTCGCCTCTCCCGACTCTTCCCCTCAGCTGATGAAGCTGAGCCAGACCAAACCTTTCCGCATTTTCGATCATCATGACAGTTGCGTTCGGAACATTCACGCCAACTTCTACTACAGTGGTAGAAACGAGTATATTCGCGATATTTTCGGAGAATCTTTTCATCACTTCGTTTTTTTCTTCCGGGCTCATTTTCCCGTGAAGTTTTTCTACAGTAATAGAATTTCCCATTGTCTCGGAAAGAGCCTCGGAATAATCCTCAACATTCTCCCCCATCTCTCCGTCATCGGAACTGATCATAGGACAGATAACATAGGCCTGTCTTCCTTTTTCGATCTCATCTCTTATGAACTTATATGCAGTCGGTCTGTATTCCGGTCCCACAACGCAGTTCTTTATCTTTTTTCTTCCTCCCGGAAGCTGTTTTATAAGAGATATGTCCATATCTCCGTACATTATGAGAGCAAGGGTTCTCGGTATCGGCGTTGCGCTCATTACAAGAATATGGGCTTTCTCATTTTTCTGTCCGAAATTCTTTCGCTGGTTCACCCCGAAGCGGTGCTGTTCGTCCGTAACGCAAAGAACAAGATCGGCAAATTCCGTCTTATCCTGTAAAAGAGTATGCGTACCGACAATTATATCGGCTCTGTGTTCCTTTATGTCCTCTCTTATCTTTTTCTTTTCGGATGCGGAAAGACTGCCTGTAAGAAGCACTGTATTTATGCCGAATGAATCAAAAGTCTCTTTCATGGACTTATAATGCTGGGCGGCAAGCACTTCCGTCGGCACCATTATAGCCGCCTGATGATGATCCGCTGCAGCCATCAGCATGGCAAGCTCGGCTATTACAGTCTTTCCGGAACCCACATCTCCCTGGATAAGTCTTGCCATGACCTGCCCTGAGGAAAGGTCTTTTTTTATCTCGTTAAATGCCTTTTCCTGATCTTCCGTCAGACTGTAAGGAAGGCTTTTTATCAGCTTATCGCAGAGTTCAGTATTGTTTAAGACCGTTCCGTCATCCCTGCTCTTTCCCTGTGACATTGCCTTAAGGAAGCAACCGAACAGGAAAAACTCTTCAAATACAAGACTTTTACGAGCCTCTTTAAGAGTATCCGTAGATTTCGGAAAGTGCATCTCGGTAAGGGCATGGTTCTTCTTGATCAGGCCGAATTGTTTTCTTATGCCTGCCGGGATGTATTCGGGGAGTTCTCCGGATAAGGTCAGTGCCTGCTTCATCGCCTTTGTGACGGCGTTATTTGTAAGCCCTTTTGTGAGGGAATAGACGGGTTGCAAAGAATTTTGGAGTTTATAGTAATCCTCACGTTTAAATATCTTTGCCTGCTCCATGGAGAGTTTTCCCGGAGTTCCCGTGACTTTACCGCGAAAGATGTAGTGATATCCGGGTTTCAGCTCATATTTGACATAGGGCTGGTTAAACCATATCATATCGATCTCACCCGTGGGATCTGATGCTTTGCAAGTTATTATCTTGATCTTTGACCTGGTCTTAGGTTCTATGACATTTGTGACCGAGGAACATATCACCCCCGTATCTCCTGCCTTCAGGCTGCGAATATCCCCGGGTTCTTCAAAGCTGTCATATCTTCTCGGATAAAAAGAAAGAAGTGATCCCACGCTTGTGACACCAAGTTTTTCAAAATATTCTCTTGTCTTAGCCCCTATACCTTTTATGGCATCTACGCTGTCATCAAGCCTCATTGAACTTCTCCGCAAATTATAAAGAATTCGCCGGAGATGTTAAACACCTCCGGCGGTATGATCACTCAACTGATACTATGTAATAATATATGGGTTGTCCGCCCTCATGTACCTCGATCTCAATGCTCGGGAGATCTGCGGAAAGCTTGTCCGCGATCGCTCTCGCATCGTCTTCGGTAACACCGTCACCGTAGTAAACGGTAATGAAGGAAGAATCGTCATCGACCATCTGCTTTACAAGATCAACAGTAACATCGGAGATAGAATTTCCGACAGCCTTAATGGTCTTATCGTCAAGGCCCATTATATCGTTTTCTTTGATATCAAATCCGTCAACGGAAGTATCTCTTACGGCGTATGTTACCTGACCGGTCTTAACGCTCTTTAAAGCCTCTTTCATGCCGGCTTCGTTCTCTTCAACGGAATTGTCGTAAATGTAGTTGATGAGAGCTGTAATGCCCTGAGGTATCGACTTTGAAGGAATAACTATGATGTTCTTTCCTTCTGTCAGATATTTAGCCTGCTGTGCTGTAAGAATGATGTTGCCGTTATTCGGGAAAATGTAGATATTGTCTGCATTAACTGCCTTAATGGCACGTTCGAACTCCTCTACGGGAGGGTTCATGGTCTGGCCGCCGGGAATGATGAAATCAACACCGAGGCTCTTAAATATCTCGTCAAGACCGCCTCCGATGGAAACGGCGATAAATCCGTCCTTCTTGCGGGGTCCGAGGTCAACTTCTTCGGTCTTTTCAGGTGTCTTAACGCTTTCAGCTTCGGCAGCCTTTGTCTCCTCAGCCTTTTCCGAAGAAAGTACCTGATCGACGTTCTTTATAACACGCTCATTATGCTCTTCGCGCATGTTGTCGATCTTCATGCTTGTGAGCTGGCCGTATTTAATGGCTCTTGAGAATGCAGCGCCGGGATCGTTCGTGTGAACGTGAACCTTGCAGAGTCCGTCATCAGCCACAAGAACGATGGAATCACCGATGGATTCGAGGAAAGATTTGAACTTAAGCTCTTCACTCTCGGGGAATTCCTTATCAAGCTTTATGATGAATTCGGTGCAATAACCGAATTTGATGTCTGCCGTGGAAATGTCGTTTGAACCGGCACCCTTTGCGGAACCACCGGCCTTACCCGACACATCGGAATCGAAAGGAATGGGATTTCCTTTAAGTGCCTGTACAGCACCGGTAAGAACAACAAGAAGTCCCTTTCCGCCGGAATCCACAACTCCAGCTTCTTTAAGAACAGGAAGGAGTTCGGGTGTATAGTCGAGGACCTCTTCCATTTTCTTTAAGATCTCGTCACAGAAATATTCAAGATCGTCGGTTCCCGCAAGTTCTCTTGCTCTTTCGGCACCGCCTCTCGCAACGGTAAGGATCGTGCCTTCCTTGGGTTTCATGACTGCCTTGTAAGCCGTCTCAACCGCTTTATCGAATGCATCCGCAAGGATCGAAGGGGTAAGTTCGTCGTAGTTTCTGATGACTTTGGTAAAACCGCGGAGAAGCTGTGAAAGGATAACACCCGAGTTACCTCTCGCGCCCCTGAGTGAACCTGAAGAAACCGCTTTGGCAAGCTGCTCCATGCCGGGATTCTCCATGGCATATACTTCTTTGGCCGCGGACATATATGTAAGAGTCATGTTTGTTCCGGTGTCACCGTCCGGAACAGGAAAAACATTGAGCTCGTTTATCTCTTCTTTTCTGGCCTCAATAGCCTTAGCCCCGGAAAGGACAGCATCCTTAAACATCGAGGCGTTGATGGAATTATTCAAAACCGTTTTCCTCCTTAAGATTGGGTCGCAAGATCTTTAGTCGATGGCTCTGACGCCCTCAACAAGTACGTTTATTTTCTCAACCTTAAGGCCGGAAAATTCTTCAACCTTATACTTTACGTCGCTGATGAGATTTGCGGCAACAGCCGAAATGCTGACACCGTAAGATACGATGATGTGAAGATCGATCGTGATCTTGTTCTCGGGAGAGATGGTAACTCCCACGCCCTGCTTTAAGCTGTCAAGCTTTAATAACTTAGCAAACCCGTCTTTAACGCTTATCATGGCCATTCCGACGATACCGAAGCACGCAACTGCCGAAGCGCCTGCATACTTTGCAATAACATCACTGTCAATGACAACATTACCGAGATCTGTATTCATTGTCCCTGCGTTTGCACTCATAGACATTCCTCCTGTGTTTTGTTCGGGAAACATAGGCTTACCCGATCTTTATGATAATACTTGCGTTTTTATTCGCATAAATAGCAATTATATTTTACCACAAAAAGACGAAATTGAAAAGAAAAAAGCGTCAAGCACCTTGACGCTTTTATTTCTTAGTAATATGTCAGGCTCTTTCAACCAATCCGCTTCTTAAGCAGGAAGTGCAGACATACATTTTCTTATTGCCCTGAGGTGTCTTTACCTTGACAGACTTGATGTTTGATTTCCACATCTTGTTCTCTCTTGCGGAAACATGGCTTCTTGAGAAGCTCAGCTGCTTTCCGAAAAGACCGCCCTTCTGGCAGACAGCACATTTAGCCATTGTTTTGTCCTCCAAAATGAAAATAACGTTTGATTGTTCGAATTACTTTCTGAGACCGAGTTTCTCGATCAGTGCACGGTAACCTTCGATATCCTTCTTCTTAAGGTACTCAAGAAGTCCGCGTCTCTGACCTACCATCTTTAAAAGACCGCGTCTTGAATGATGGTCCTTCTGGTTCGTCTTAAGGTGCTCTGTAAGAGAGTTGATCCTCTCTGTAAGAAGAGCGATCTGAACCTCGGGTGAACCTGTGTCGCCGGCTGTTCTGCCGTAGGAAGCGATAATCTCAGCTTTCTTTTCCTTTGTGATCATTTTTTATCCTCCTTTACAAGTATCGGTTTCGCCATAAAGCCGAGGGCGGGCCGGAGTGTCCCTTCTCCCAGCTTTGGCCGCTGTTCTTGCTTTTCGCAAGCTTGTGAATTATAGCACAGATGTTTTGCTTTGTAAACTCTTTTTTTCACGAAAGCTTAAAAATACGCATTCTGTCAAAACAGATGTATGAAAAGGCCGGATCTGAGCTTTGGCTCAAACCATGTGGACTTGGGAGGCATAAGGAGTCCCGCATCGGCTACATCAAAAAGTTCGGTGATGCTTGTGGGATACATGGAGAATGCGACCTTCATGTCGTTATGAACTCTTCTTTCAAGTTCTCCAAGTCCTCTTATGCCGCCGACAAAATCGATCCTTTTGTCAGTTTTCGGATCCTTTATGTTTAAAACGGGATCCAGAACAAGATTCTGTAAGACAGAAACGTCAAGGGCACTTACCGGATCCGGTCGTTCAGACATATGTCTGAGGGACAGTTCGTACCATCTGTCATCAAGGAACATTCCGATCTGTCCTTTTTTACCGGGATTTATGGGGGTGGAGCCTTCGGATATAATGTCAAAATCTTCGGTGATGCGGTCAATAAACTCATCGCTCGTCAAACCGTTAAGATCTTTTACGACACGGTTGTAGGGCATGATCATGAGCTCATTCTCCGGGAAAAGCACGGAAAGGAAGAAATTGTATTCCGCCTTTTCATCGTATGAACCGGTTTTCTTTATCTCTTCTTCTCTTTTCTTAAGGCCAACCTTTACTGCGCTTGCCGCTCTGTGATGTCCGTCCGCGATGTATATCCTGTTCTCGTTACCGAAAGCTGTCTTTATCGACTCGATGTCACTGAGTTCTTTAACGACCCATACTTTATGTCCGATGCCGTCATCGGAAACGAAAGAGACACAGGGATCGTTTTTCTTTACGGAAGCAACCACGGTCTCTATAGCAGCGTTCTTTCTGTATGCCAGGAAAATAGGTCCTGTCTGTGCGCTGCAAGTACTGACATGTCTGATTCTGTCTTCTTCTTTTTCCGCTCTTGTGTTCTCATGTTTCTTGATAACACCGGAAACATAGTCGTCAATGGATGCAACGGCAACGATGCCGGTCTGTGAACGGCCGTCCATTGTCAGTTCGTAAAGGTAATAACAATCTTCTCTGTCCTGCCTGTATATGCCTTTTGCTATCTCGTCATAGAGCATTTCCCTGGCTTTTTCGTATACAAGGGGGGAATACATGTCAAAGCCTTCTTCAAATTGTGTCTCGGGTCTGTCAATGTTTAAGAAGCTTAACGGTTCCTTAAGTGCCACAACGCGAGCCTCTTCCCTGTTGTATACATCATAGGGAAGCGCAGCCACTTTTGAAGCAAGGTTATCATCGGGTCTTACTGCTCTGAAGGGTCTTATTACTGCCATATTAAGTTACTCCTTTAAAAAAAATTCGAACAAGATTTTTACACAACCTGAACACAAACTGTTCACATTTTAAAATTATTATAAACATGTACTACTTAAGTCGGTGTTCAAAAGACATCGGCGAGATTCACTTTTTAATTTTTTCATAACTCCCCCTCAACAGACACAAGAGTTAACAGCTCTTGTGTCTGTTATTTTTAGAGAAAAACAGGCTTTTTTACAGCCTGTCATCCGCACTACCGCTCACCGCTTTCTTGATGGGCGGGAATATCTTATTTCCAAATCCGACAAATAAAAGTATCTCTACAGCAAACAGAACGACTGCAACTACCGGGCGCCAGAATACCGCCGTGAAGAACTCTGAGAGTTTTCCGATCTCAGGTGTAGGAAGCATACCGTAAACAATGAGACCCCATGTGGTTATCACAAGTCCCGCAAAAAAGTGGTCCAAAGCTGCGGAAATGATGATCCGGGCCGGTGACTGCTTTCCGAAAAGGAGCAATCCGTAAAAGAACCCGCGGACAACGGCAGCCAGGGTGATAATGGGATTTATGGCATAGCCTCTGATCACAGCGCCGATGATGTCGGCAAGAAGTCCGACGACCACACTGTAAACGGGGCCCAGGCATACTCCGCAGATGACTCTGGGTATAAAAGTAAAACTCAGTCTGGTAATGGGTGTATCAAATGTGAGCAGCCTTTCAAATACGATCTGAAGCGCTATCATAAGTCCTATGATAACGATCCCTTTAACTCCGAATTTTACGGGCATCAAAGACTTTTTCAATGAATTGTTGGTGTCGAAATTTTCCGTCATGTCATAAACCTCATATTAAGTGATCATTTTTCAGTCTTCATATTTGGGACGCTTAAATATCTTAATGCTCGGCGACCATCTGAACAGTGCTTTAGCCGCGATGTCTTCCTTTGCAAGATACTTGTTTGTCCAGAATCTCGCATCTCCGGAGCTGTTTCTGTTATCTCCCATCATAAAATAACATCCCTCCGGGATCTCGTAAGGACCGAAATTGTTATTGATATAGTCCTCACGAAGATAATCCTCGTTAAGCACTTTGCCGTCAATGTAAACCTTACCGTCCTTTATCTCAAGGGTCTCGCCCGGCATGCCTATGACACGTTTTATGAAATATTCCTCTTCGTCTCCGGGTTTAAGATCCGGATTTAAGAAGATGAGTATATCACCGCGTCGAACGTTATTTATAATCCTTAATCCGATAAGCTGGTCTCCCACCTGGATCGTATCCTTCATCGACCCGGAAGGAACAACCGCCTTGAAAATAACATATTCCGTAAGGAACAAAGCTATTCCCACAGCCGCCGCAAGGATCAACGCCCAGCTTATTGACTCTTTTAAAATATACTTAGCCTTGGAAAGGCTGTTTTCATTCTCGTTTTCGTTCACATTCCCGTTATTCATGATGCACCTTATTATGCCAGTTCTGAAGGACCGTTACCGATTTCGACAACATAGAAATCTGCCGCATAACCGATCTTTTTAAGGTATGTGTCTCCCACGGTCTTTATAAAATCGTCAACATTCTCATCCTTTACGATGCTGACGGTGCAGCCTCCGAAGCCTGCTCCGGTCATACGGGAACCTATAACGCCCGGAACCGTCCAGGCGGTCTCCACAAGAGTATCAAGCTCGATGCCGGTAACTTCGTAGTCGTCACGAAGTGAAACATGGGATTCGTTCATGAGTTTTCCGAATGTCTCTATATCGTTTTCTTTTAACGCTTTTACTGCATTAAGGGTCCTAATGTTCTCATAAACGGCATGCTTTGCACGCTTTGTCTTTATCTCATCGCCTATAACGCCCTTAACTTCTTCAAACTCTTCAATTGTAAGTTCTCCGAGAGACTTAACGTTTTTCTTGGTCCGGATAAGAGCAAGCGCCGCCTCGCATTCGGAGCGTCTTTCGTTGTACTTGGAATCTCCGAGACCTCTCTTTTTGTTTGAACATGCGATAACGATCTTGGCACCCTTTAATGCGATGGGGGCATATTCATACTTAAGTGTTGCGGTATCGAGGAAAATGGCGTTGTCCTTTTTGCCCATTGCGATGGCAAACTGATCCATGATGCCGCAATTAACGCCGATGAACTCGTTTTCGGCCTTCTGGGAAAGGAGTGCCATATCCGTAAAGCTCATGTCAAATCCGAAGAGTTCACGACAAACGAAGCATGTGAGCACTTCAAGGGATGCGGAAGAAGAAAGTCCCGATGAATTGGGGATATTTCCGAACACAAGCATATCAATACCCTCATCGACCTTTGTATCCTTCTCGTTAAGACAGTCAATCACACCCATGGGATAATTAGCCCAGTTGTAAGCTTCCTTGTCATATTCTAGCTCATCAAGGTCAAAAGAGATTATTCCCTTGTCCTCAAAATTCATGGAATATAATCTGCACATGTTCATGCCGTTCTTTCTTGCAACAGCATATGTACCTATCGTAAGTGCGCAGGGAAATACATGTCCGCCGTTATAGTCGGTATGCTCACCGATGAGATTTACACGGCCCGGTGCGAAGAAGACTCTTGTATCTTCGGTACCTCCGAATACGCGTTCAAATTCAGAAAGCAGTTTTTCTTTCATTTTGATCATTACCTTTCTTTAGAAATGTACAAAATATGATTTTAACATTCGACCCGATACTTGTAAAGGATTTATGAATATCCCGTCTCTATCTCTTTACCGTGATCACGGGTCTGATTCCGGTAAGTCCGTCGGAATAGGAATATGCACCTGTAAATATGCCGCTTTCAATGAGATTTCCGTGTTCATTTACAAAAGCCGCTGTATTTGAAAGTATTCCGTTATCCTTTATGTACCAGCATCCGTAGGAGCTGTCCGAATATTCAAAGCCGGCCCACTCGGTACATTTGATCTTTTTTGTTACGGGATCGTACACATAAAGCCCTTTGTAAAAAGCATATTCCGTAGGTGCCGCATAAAGCCTTATTCCGGGAACGCTGAGTGCTTTTTTGTATCCGCTCTTATCAAGGAGTGTCACGTTATCCGATCCCGAAACGATGATCCTGTTCTTCTCGTCATTTGAAAAAGCGGCATCATAAAATGTAGAATTAAGCCACTTGCATATTGATGACCCTTCCCATGAAACACTTCCGTTGTCATCGTCATATGACTTATGATCGAGTATGTTTAAGGCGATGAGTTTTAACCCTTCATCCGTCTTTTCGATAACCTGCCAGATGATATCACCTTTATTCCCGTTCTTCTTTGTCGGATATTTTCCGAACCTTACGAAATCTCCCTCTCCCGCTTCGGAAAGATCCTTTATCTCGGGAGAGAAATTTTCTTTTGACGCTTTTTTCACATCGAATGCAAAAAGCGCATCGTCCTTCGGAGCATATGACTTGTCATATACTCTTCCGTAAATGTCGGTCACCGCGGAATCCGACAGTTCGTTCATGTGCTTTAAAATACGGGCTCCGTCGTTCGTTCCGCCTTCGTACCGTGTCACTCCCTCTTTTTGTACGCCGGGATGTACTATGGGCTGAAGGGAATATTCCCCGTTATCCGAAAGAACGTCGAGTTCAAGAAGAAATGTGTCCTCGGTGTAATAGTCAAACCAGTAATCGCCCAGGCTGTAAAATATAGGCTTGCCCTTATAATAGTCGATGCCCTGGATGACATGGCTGTGTCCTCCGATCACCGCATCGGCCCCGGCATTTATGAGGCGTGAAGCGATATCGTACTGATCGCTCTCAAGCTGCTCGGAATTTTCCTTTCCCCAGTGGATCACAGCTATCACAAGATCCGCATTATTATCCGCTTTTTTTATGGCGTTAATGAACTTCGTTTCATCGTAACAGAGCAATATCCCGGCGGCGGAATCGGTCGCTTCCGGAGTCTTTCTGTTCTTCTCGGCTTTTGAAGCCATAACGAATGCGATCTTTATGCCGTTTACGTTTAAAACGAAGGGCTCGGAAGCTTCATTTATGTTTCTTCCCGCGCCCACATAACTCATTCCCGCATTTGTAATGGTATCAAGTGTATCTGTAAGGCTTTTGGCTTTATAATCATAAACATGGTTATTGGCAAGACCGCATATATCAACCCCCATGTCAACAAGAAAATCAACCGTTAAGGGATCAGCCTTAAAATTATAGAGTTTTCCCGTAAGCTTGTCGGTTGAAGTCGTAAACGGAAATTCGTTGTTCACAAAGAAAACATCCGCATCACGCATGAGTTTCAGATATTCCTCCGAAAAGCAGGCTGAAGCTGTTCCGTTCTCGGAAAGATATTTTAAGTATGTGAAATAGTTTTCCGAAAGACATATGTCTCCCGCAAACATGAGCCTTGCCTTCACTTCCCCCTGAGGAAGGGTTACAGTCTTTGTGACTTCGGGAACGGTTGTGGGCGTTAAAGTCGGTGTCGGTGTGGAAGTCGGTGTCGGTATTGAAGTCGGTGTTGTCAACAGCTGATCACCAGACTGGTCAGGCTTGTCAGAGCCCGTCTGATAGTCGTTGACCCCTGTCGGCCCATCAATTGGTGCAACGGCAGAAGTCACCGTGATGTCGGGCTCTTCATTTTCGCCCGGTCTTTCCGTAACTTCAGGCGCCTTTGTTTCAACCGGCAAAACCCCGGGGCCTTCCGTAACGGTCGCTGCCCCGGGGTCAAGAAATCCGTTGACTCCGGCACATCCCGATAACATCAGGGATATGCCGAAGACAAGTAATGTTTTTGTTATATTGTTTCTATCGATCTTTATCATTCAAGCTCAAATGCTCCGGTATAAAGCTGGTAATATGTACCCTTCTGCTCTATCAGCTCATCATGGGTACCGCGCTCGATGATGTTGCCGTGATCGAGTACGATGATGGCATCGGAATTTCTGACGGTGGAAAGACGGTGAGCAATGACAAATACCGTTCTTCCGTCCATGAGTTTATCCATACCGCCCTGAACAAGAGCCTCGGTACGGGTATCTATGGAACTTGTTGCCTCATCCAGGATCATTGCGGGGGTATTTGCAACTGCAGCTCTTGCGATGGAAAGAAGCTGTCTCTGTCCCTGTGAAAGTGAAGCGCCGTTACCGGTAAGCATTGTGTTGTAGCCTTCCGGGAGACGGGTGATGAAGTCGTGGGCATTTGCAAGCTTGGCGGCTTCTATGCACTCTTCATCGGTGGCGTCAAGTCTGCCGTAACGGATATTGTCCATAACGGTTCCGGTAAACAGATTTACTTCCTGAAGAACAAGTCCCAGTGATCTTCTGAGATCAGGTTTCTTGATCTTATTGATGTTGATGCCGTCAAATCTGATCTTTCCGTCGGGGATGTCGTAGAACCTGTTGATGAGGTTCGTAATGGTCGTCTTTCCTGCGCCTGTAGCACCAACGAAAGCGAACTTCTGGCCGGCTTTGGCATCAAGTGTGATGTCCTTTAGAACGAGTTTTTCGGGAACATAGCCGAAATCAACATGTTCAAGTTCGATCTCACCTTTGAGTTCCTGGTATGTAACGGTTCCGTCCGCGGCGTGAGGATGCTTCCAAGCCCAGAGATTAGTGTGGTCGGTAGTCTCGGTAAGGCTTCCGTCCGCATTCCTGCGTACATTTACAAGTTCGCAGTATCCCTGATCGCTCTCGCTCTTTTCGTCAATGATGTCAAAGCATCTGCCTGCGCCCGCAAGTCCCATGGTGATCATTGTAACCTGCATGGTCATCTGTCCAACCATCTGTGACATCTGGTTGAACATGCCGAGGAATGTAACGATAACACCGAGGGTAAGCGGTGCGAACATCGTTCCGTCGGCAATGCCTCGAAGAGCAAGGTTCGGTGCGTTAAGCGCATAAAGCACGCCTCCGAACACTGCAAGTATAACGTAAGAAATATTACCGATGTTGTTGGAAAGGGGTCCGAGAACGTTACCGTTCTTATTTGCCTCGGTTGAATCGTTGAAAAGCTTGTCATTTAAGACATCGAAATCCTTCTTTGCCTCTTCTTCATGAGTGAAGACCTTAACGACTTTAAGACCGCTCATCATCTCTTCGATGAAGCCCTCTTCCTTTGCAAGGCTCTGCTGCTGGGCAACCATGAACTTGCCGCTTCTGCCGCCGAAGTATCCGGTGACTTTAAGCACCATGAATATGGCAAGGACAACGAGCAGGAACATCCATACGCTGTATGAGAGCATTACCGCTACAAGCGAAACGATGGATATGGTCGATGTAAAGATGGACGGAATGGTCTGTCCGATCATCTGTCTTGTTGCATCGGTATCGTTGGTATATGTGCTCATGATGTCGCCGTGAGCATGAGTATCAAAGTACTTGATGGGAAGAGTCTGCATGTTGTCGAACATGCTGTCTCTCAGCTTCTTTAACGAACCCTGGGTAACGGTAGCCATCGTCCTTGTCTGAATGAAGTTACTGATGACTCCGATGATGTAGATCACTCCAAGTACGGTAAGTACACGGATAACATTGGGAAGAACAGCCTCCCATCCTTCGGTCAGTCCAGGAGTGATGCATTCATCAATGAGCTTTCTCATGAAAACGCTCATTGCAACGGATGAAAGCGATGCTATAAGAAGACAGATAAGAACTATTAAGTATCTCCCTTTATAGTTTGAAAATACAAATTTTAACAGTCTTCCGAAAGTGCCTTTTTTGATCTGGACTCCGGGCATACGCACGCCTCTCGGAACGGAGCCTCTTGTCATTTTCTGATTCTCAGCCATTTCTACTCCTCCCCCGTTTTAGTCTGGGTGCGGTAGATGTCCGCATAAATGCCGTTAAGCTTTATGAGTTCATCATGACTGCCCTGTTCTGCTATCTTTCCGCCGTCAAGAACAATGATAACATCTGCTTCCTGAACGGATGAAACACGCTGCGCGATAATAAACTTTGTGGTGCCCGGGATCAGGGACTTGAATGACTTTCTGATGAGAGCATCGGTCTTTGTATCGACTGCGGAAGTCGAATCGTCCATGATAAGGATCTTAGGCTTCTTAAGAAGGGCGCGGGCTATGCAGAGACGCTGCTTCTGTCCGCCGGAAACGTTGGTTCCGCCCTGCTCTATGAAATAATCATAGCCTTCGGGATGTCCCATGATGAACTCATCGGCACATGCCGCTTTGCAGGCTTCGACGATCTCTTCGTCGGTGGCGTTTATATCGCCCCATCTCATGTTCTCTTTTACGGTACCCGCAAACAGAACGTTTTTCTGTAATACGACGGCAACCTGGTCTCGGAGTGACTTGAGGTCGTAATCCTTGACATTTATGCCGCCCACAAGGACTTCACCTTCGGTTGTGTCGTAAAGACGGGAAATAAGCTGGATAAGCGTGGTCTTTGAAGAACCTGTGGCACCGATGATGCCCACTGTCTGTCCGCTCTTTATGTCGAGATTTATGTTCTCGAGAGCAAAACGCTCCGCTGTCTCGGAATACTTGAAGGAAACGTTCTTAAAAGCAACTCTTCCGTCCTTAACAACCTTCTCGCCGTTCTTCTTTGATTCAAGAGTGGGCTCGTAGGTAAGTACTTCGCATACACGGTTTCCTGCTTCCTGGCTCATTGCGATCATAACGAAAGCAAAACCGATCATCATAAGTGCGGAAAGGATCTTAACACCGTAAGAAGTCAGTGACGAGAACTCACCGGTTGTAAGCTCGGGAACCGGGTTGTTTCCGGTCTCCACGATGATCTTTGATGCAAAGAAGCAAAGGATCACCATGGCAAGATCCATGAAAAATGTCATGAGAGGCGAAAAAAGCGCAAGTAGTTTCTCTGCCTTTATAAAGTCATCTCTCACTTCCGCGGATGCATTGTTGAATTTCTTTATTTCGTACTCTTCACGAACAAAGCCTTTAACAACACGGATGGCGGAAACATTTTCCTGAACGGAATTGTTAAGTGCATCGTATTTCTTAAAGATACGTTTGAATATCTTATGGGCTGAGCTCGAAATTAGAAGCATCAGTCCCGCAAGAACGGGCACGATGGCAACAAAGATCATGGTGAGCTTCCAGTGGATGGTCATGCCCATGATGATGGAGAACAGGAACGTGAGAGGCACACGAACAGCCATACGGATGATCATTCCGTATGCGTTCTGAAGGTTTGTCACGTCTGTTGTAAGTCTTGTAACGAGGGATGATGATGAGAACTTGTCAACATCTGAAAACGAAAAATCCATAACCTTGTAGAAAAGGTCGTGACGAAGGTTCTTTGCGAAGCCGCAGCTCGCATCAGCCGCGCATCTTGCGGCAAGAACACCGAAGGTAAGGCTTAAGAGCGCGGTAACGATAAGTATCCCGCCGTAGATCAGAAGTTCTGTCACGGACTGATCGTTAAGGCTGTCTATAAGCTTTGCCATAACAAGGGGAATAAGGATCTCCATGCTTACCTCGCCGCACATGAACACGGGAGTGAGGATGGAGGGCTTTTTATATTCCCTGATGCTTTTAGCCAGAATCTTAAGCATACTTTTCTCCTGATAAAATGATTTGTATAACGTAATTAGTTATTTTATCATATTTTTGATATTTTCGCCACTTTTTTATCTTAAGTCCGCAAGCTCGTAAAGAAGCTTCTCGGTCTTTTCCCATCCGAGACATGCATCCGTGATGGAAAGGCCGTATACTCCGCCTTCGGGCTTCTGATTGCCGTCAAGTATGTATGACTCGATCATGAGACCTTTCACAAGCTTATTGATATCAGCGGAATATCTGGTGGAATGAAGAACTTCTTTCGCGATCCTTATCTGTTCTTCATATTTCTTGCCGGAATTTGCATGGTTACAGTCAACAATAACTGCGGGATTTAAGAGTTCCGTCTGCGCATAGAGGTCACAGAGAAGGCGAAGATCCTCATAGTGATAGTTGGGCAGTGAATTTCCGTGCTTATTTACAGATCCCCTGAGTATCGCATGAGCCAAAGGGTTGCCCTTACTCTTCACTTCCCATCCCGCATATACGAAATCATGGCTGTGCTGTGCCGCAGTGATGGAATTTAACATAACGGAAAGATGTCCGCTTGTGGGGTTCTTCATGCCTACCGGTACGTCAAGGGCACTTGATGTGAGGCGGTGAAGCTGGTTTTCAACGGATCTTGCTCCGACGGCAACATATGAAAGAAGATCGGAAAGATACTGATGATTCTCAGGATAGAGCATCTCATCGGCACATGAAAAACCGGTCTGCTTCAAGGTATCAAGATGCATCTTTCTGATTGAGAGCAGGCCCTTTAACATATCGGGAGTGCCGTTGGGATCCGGCTGGTGAAGCATTCCCTTATAGCCCTCTCCCGTTGTTCTCGGCTTATTTGTATATATTCTCGGAACTATGACGATCTTGTCCTTTATCTTGTCCTGAACAGTGCGAAGACGTGTTATATAATCAAGTACAGCATCCTCACGGTCAGCCGAGCAAGGGCCGATAACAAGGAGAAGCTTATCGCTCTTACCCGTGATTATGTCCTGAACTTCCTTGTCGTTCTCCTTTTTCTTTTCCGAAAGTTCTTCCGACACCGGATACATCGCCTTTACATCCTGTACGGAAGGAAGTCTTTTTCTGAATTCTGCGTTCATTTTTTATGCCTTTCTGAAATCGTTCTATTTATCAAACAGCTTACGCATCTTAGTGGAAAGCTGCATTATCTCGTAAACCGTATCTGTGTCTTCGTCCCTGATAGCGTCCTTAAGTCTGTTGAACTTTGCGGAGAACAGTTCCATCTGTAGAAGAAGCTCATCCTTGTTCATATAGAAAAGCTCGGTCCACATCTTTTCATTGATCTTTGCGATCCTTGTGAGGTCTCTGAAGGAATCACCGGTATAATCCACAAGATGTTCTGAATCCTTGCAGACCATGAGTGAGACCGCGATGCAGTGAGTGAGCTGCGAAAGAAAGCCTATCATCTCGTCATGTTCTTCCGGAGATATGCACTTGATGGATCTGAATCCCAGAAGTCTTCCAAGCTCCTTGCAGGCTTCAATGCCATCCCCGGTGTTTTTTAAAGTCGGTGTTACTATGTAGTTTGCACCTTTAAATATCTCTTTTGTTGCATTCTGTACACCGTACACTTCACGTCCTGCCATGGGATGAGCCGCTATGAACTCAAGATCTTCGCGGAGTATCGACTGGATGGGATATACCACGGACCTCTTGACTCCCGTAACGTCGGTGATCAGAGCCCCGGGCTTTATAAACGATTGATATTCCTTTATCCAGTCAATGAACACATGGGGATAAAGGCAGAAAACAAGAAGGTCGAATTGCTTGACGTATTCTTCTTCTACCTCAGTAGAACCATCTTTTATTATGCCTTTTTCAACTGCGTAATCGATGGAACTCTGACTTCTTGTTATGGCACCTACGGTAAATCCGAGGTCTGTCAGCGCTTCGGCATAGCTTCCTCCGAGAAGTCCAAGTCCCACTATAAGCACTTTTTTGTCACTCGTTAATTTCCACATTTCCGGATAACTCCCTGAATTTTTCAAAGAAATCGGGATAGCTTTTTCTGACAGCTTCAACCCCTTCTATCTCCCCTCCCGTAAGAGAAAGGAGTACGGAAAGTGCCATGACTATCCTGTGATCGTTGTGACCGTAAAGCGGAACCGCGGGGTTTTTCAGTCCGCTCCCGGTTATGACCGCTTCGTTTTCACTGAGTAAAGTTTCAATCCCGAATTTCTCAAGTTCCTCTTTCATCACTGCGGCTCTGTCGCTTTCCTTTATGGAAAGACGTTTCGTTCCGGTAAATCTTCCGCCGTGACGCGCTGCGGCAAAGGCGAACAGTACCGGAGCAAGATCTATGCACTCGGAGACATCAACCGTTGCACCGGGCTTTAAGAGTTTTTCGAAGTTCTCAATGCATACCCTGTCGCCCTGGGCACTTTCTGCGTTTAGTCCCGTAACGGTTATATCGTTTCCGAGGTATTTAAGTGCGTACCAGAAAGCTGCGTTTGACCAATCGCCTTCGGCTTCTTCGTTTATGGCATTATACTTCTGTCCACCCTTTATAAAGTACTCATATTCAGCGGTTTTTTCGATCACTATGCCGGATCTTTTTAATGCCGAAAGAGTGAGATCTATATATCTTCCACTTTCAAGAGGCGGTATTATCTTTATTCTACTGTTGTCGTTAAGCAACGGCAGCGCATATAAAAGTCCCGTGATATACTGGCTGCTAACATTTCCGGGTATCTCGTAATCCCCCGGTGTGAGCATACCTGTGAACTCAAGTCCTTCCGATGTTTTTTGAACCGTGATCCCCTTTTTCGAAAATACATCTTCATATATTCCGATCCCGCGTTCCAAAAGTCTGTTGGAACCGGTAAACAAAACTTTTTCAAAAAAACTGAGAGCGATGGGTATAAAAAACCGGAGTGTACTTCCGCTCTCGCGGCAGTTAAAAACAGGCATATCGTCGGAATTCTTTACACCTGTGTTCCCGACTCCCGATACGAATATACTGTCACCTTCCCACGAGGCGTTTGCTCCGAGGGCTTTCAAACAATCAATTGTCGCAAGGATGTCTTCGCTTGAAGAAACATTTTTTATTACAGATCCTTCACCCGACAGTCCCCCGCATATAAGAAGCCTGTGCACTATGCTTTTAGACGGCGGAGCCTTTACGAACCCGCGTAGAGCTCCCTGTTTTATAACGGCCTTCATTGTAGTTACCTTATTTTTTGAGATCGAGTAGATAGTCGATTCCGATGAGATAGCCTTCAAAGCCCATTCCCATCACGGTCTTTACGCAAACATCACGGATATAGCTCACCTGCCTGAAGCTTTCGCGCTTTGAAACATCGGAAATGTGTACTTCAACCACCGGCACCGGGATGGATTTTGCCGCGTCGGCTATGGCTATGCTTGTATGTGTGTATGCCCCGGGGTTTATGACTATCCCCGAGAAGCCGTCAAAATATGCCTTTTGTATGGCATCCACAAGGTCACCTTCATGATTTGACTGAACAAAGCTGACCTTCACCTGTTTTTCTGCGGCATGAGCCTTTATAAGCTCCACGAGATCTTCATAAGTTTCTTTTCCGTAGATCTCAGGCTCCCTGATCCCAAGCATATTAAGGTTTGGGCCGTTGATTATAAGGATCTTATCCATATATGCCTCTTTCCTTTTAAATCCTGTTGTTTACCCTGTCTGTTATCGCTTTGATGGTTTCTTTAAAGCTCCTGTTGTTATATACATGAATATCAGCCGCTCTCACGTATTTATCATATCGCTCTTCGTAAAGCCTTTTAAGTCTTTCGATATCGCTTGAAAGGGGCCTGTCAGCCGTAGCTGTAAGTTTTTCGAGATCTCTGTCGAGAAAGACCACAACTCCGTTTTTCTTGAGATTTATGATGTTCGTTTGGTCCAGCACTGCTCCGCCGCCCGTTGATATGACCGCTTTATGTTCGTTCTCCAGGTCTTTTATAACAGAGCTCTCAACCTTTCTGAATTCCTTTTCGCCGTATTTCTCGAAATACTCCGGTATGCTCATGCCGATGCGCTCTTTAATGAGCTCATCGGTATCGATGAAGCGCATGCCAAGCTTTAAAGCAAGCTTCTTACCGACTGTTGATTTTCCGGAAGACGGCATTCCTATGAGACATATGTTCATTATGCCCGAAACAGTGTCATGATATGCTTTCTCTGTAAGCGCTTCTTCGTCGCATTCTTCTCCGAGAAAATATTTCATGGCATATACAGCCTGTCCGGAAAGCATAAAAAGCGCCGAAGTGCTGTTAATGCCCTTATTCTCCGCTTCGATCACGAGTTTTGTTCTCAGCGGATTATAAATAACATCCACAAGTCCCGAAAGCTTCGGGAATTTATCGATTTCTATGGGAACTGCGTCTGTAGCGGGATACATCCCAAGCGGTGTGGTGTTTATTATCACATCTGCATCTGTATGCTTATCGTATGCTTCTTCGTAAGTTAACGCTCCGTTCTTGCCGGTACGTGAAACCTTTAAGATCTGCGCTGCTCCCAGCTCTTTGGCAACATGGTATGATGTGTTGCTCGTTCCGCCGGTGCCGAGGATCAGCACCTTTTTACCCTTAAGGTCGATCTTCTTTTTAAGTATCAGCGCTTTAAGCCCGAAAGCATCTGTGTTATAGCCCTTAAGCTTTCCGTTATGGTTAACGACAGTGTTCACGGCTCCTATGGAAAGAGCCGCGGGATCCACCTCGTCAAGCAGAGGTATCACTGCTTCTTTATAGGGGATAGTTACATTTATGCCCTTAAAATCACGTTCTTTTATAAAAGCCTCAAGATCTTCTCTTTTTATTTCCTTAAGCTCGTAATCATAGCCGCCGAGGCATGAATGGATCTGCTTCGAATAGCTGTGACCGAGTTTTTCTCCGATCAGTCCGTATTCCAAAGCCTGCTCCCTTCCAATAGCGCATCGGTGCCGAAACGTACCGTGAGAAGATCCGCAACCGCAAGCGCAGTGACCGCATCAATGACGGGGCAGATGCGTCTTACTATTGCGGGATCGTGCCTTCCCTTGATGACAAGCTTTTCAGCTTCATTTGTCAGGAAATTTACCGTGTCCTGTTCTTTTGATATGGACGGCGTAGGTTTCACCGCAACACGGAACAAAACATCCATGCCGTTTGTGATGCCGCCGTTTATGCCGCCGTTGTTGTTTGTTGTTGTTTTGATCTTTCCGTCATTTATAACAAAGGGATCGTTAAATTCGGAACCCTTCATACCGGCTGCTTCAAAGCCCTTGCCGAATTCAATGCCCTTAACGCCCCCGAGTGAGAACACTATGTGGCTCAGAATCCCCTCAAAACTGTCAAACCATGGTTCTCCGAGTCCTGCGGGAAGTCCGGTTATGCATGTTTCTATTATGCCGCCGACGCTGTCCTGCTCATTCTTAGCGTCCTCTATGGCTTTGATCATCTTTTCTCCCGCTTCGTCCGAGATCGTAGGGAAAGATTTCGTTTTAAGCAGTTCTATTGTTTTTACGGGATCCTTTGAAAATCCGGGATCTTCTATGCCGCAGCATTTTTCTATATGAGATCCTATGTTGATCCCGCCGTTCCTGAGTGCAGGCATGATGATCCCGCTTGCGGCGCAAAGCGCAGCGGTCACACGACCGGAGAAATGTCCGCCGCCCCTGTGATCCTCAAATCCGTGATATTTGATAAATGCCGTGAGATCCGCATGAGAAGGTCTTGCCGGGCCTCTTTCGTAGTCGTGACTTTTCGTGTCTTCGTTCGGGATAACGATACAGATGGGTGTGCCCGTCGTATGTGAATTAAAAACACCGGAAAGTATCTTATACTCATCCTTTTCGCTTCTTGCGGTGTCTGTCTTCCCGGTCGGTCTTCTTCTGCTGAGGATCTTTTTGATCTCTTCGTCATCAACGGGAAGTCCCGGCGCGATGCCGTCAATAACACAGCCTACGGCATCTCCGTGACTTTCACCGAATAATGTTATTGTAAGTGCGTTTCCGAAAGTATTTTTCATGACTTCTCTCGTTTCTTTAACTGAGCCTTTTTATCTCTTCAAGTGTCATGTCTTTAAATATAAAGGAGCCGATCTTTTCGCAGATCACTGTCCTTATCTTCCCGTTCATTGCCTTTTTGTCATGGCTCATGATCCCTGTAAGATCCTCCGGGTTATCCGTGATGTTTACCGGAAGATCGTATTTTTTAAGGACAGGTATGAGTCTTTCCTTAACTTCTTCGGAGCTCATGGGGATCATTCCCAGGGCAACACATTCTCCGTGAAGGAGTGCCCCTTCGTGAAAGCTTTCTATGGCATGACCGATAGTGTGTCCGAAGTTCAGTGCTCTTCTTAAGCCTTTTTCCTTAGGATCTTCTTCAACGACTCTTTTCTTTATTTCGTTTGCTCTTAAAACAAATGTATCTATATCTTTCTCAAGATCCGTGCTTTTTTCGATCATTTCAAACAGGTCAACCTCAAAGGTTGCTGCCATTTTAATGACTTCAGCCATCCCTGCCGAGATCTGCCGTGGGTCAAGTGTTTTAAGAGTGTCCGTGTCGATGAGTACAGCGCCGGGCTGATAGAAAGTGCCGATGGCATTTTTTACGCCGTTAAAGTCAACCGCAGTCTTTCCTCCGATGGAAGAATCCACCATGGAAAGGACTGTTGTTGGGATGTTATAAAAAGTAACCCCTCTCATATAACAGGATGCGGCAAAAGCTCCGATATCGCCGCATACTCCGCCTCCGCAGGCAACAACGGCATCGTTTCTCGTAAACCCGTTATCCAGCATAAGTTTAAGTATGCCCAGGAAATTATCGCTGTTTTTGCTGCCTTCTCCATGGGGCATCACAAAGGTGACCGCTTCTTTGCACTGTGAAACAAGGGTTTTAACGTAATCCTCCGGAACACCGTCATCCGTGACAACACATATTTTTCTGTTAAGATCCAGTAACTCTCCCGCTCTGTTCAAACTGCCGCGCTCATGGATTATGTCGTAGCTCTGATCGGAAGAAGAGATATTTATATGCATAGATACACCTTTATCAGCAATATGTACCGACAAGCTTAAGATTTGCGCAAAGTGCGTTAAGCTCCTGAAGCATGTCTCTGCCTTCTGAAGTATTGATGTTTCCTTCGCCCTCGATGTAGAAGAAGTAATTCCACATAAGGTTCTTCATGGGGCGGCTTCTGAGTGTCTTCATGTTGTAATTATGAGCACCGATTATGTTAAGCGTCTGAGCCAGGGCTCCGGCCTCATTCTTACAGGTGAATACGAGTATAAAGTGATCGTTTCCGGTCTTCTTTGTGTTCACCGGACGGTTCTGCGCCCTTGAAAAGCTTGCAAATCGTGTGGTGTTGTTTCTGCTTGTATTTATCGATGTTTCAAGTATGTTAAGTCCGTACAGTTTTGCGGTCTCATCGGAAGCTATCGCTGCCACGGTCCTGTCGTTCAGGTTTTTCACATATTCAGCAGCCACGGCTGTATTGGAATATACTTCTGTCTGCAGACCGTGTTCCTTTATGAACTTCTCGCACTGCATAAGGGCCTGAGGATGGCTCACGACCTTCTTAATGTCTTTGACCTGTGCTCCGTCTACCGCAAGGAGGTTCTGCACAACATCAACATCCAGCACCTGGTTAACATAGAGATTTCCGGAAAACATAAGATCCATAACGTTTCCCACTTCTCCTGCAAAGCTGTTCTCGATAGGGAGCACACATGCATCCATCTCGCCTTTTTCAACCGCTTCATACGCATCTTCAAAGCTTGAATATGAATGGGGCTCGGAATCCGGGAACATGCGCTTTGCCGCGATATATGCGAAAGCTCCGGGAACTCCCGAATATCCTATGTTCATGCCTTCATTGAGCCTTGCCTGATAATTGCAGGAAAGCTGCATAAGGTTTTTCTGGAAAGCATAATAATACTCTTTTATAGTCTGATTTTGGATCAATTCCGCATTCTGCCTGATGAGAAGCTCTTCTCTCGACTCATCCTTTATGGAAAGGCCGTGCTCCTTCTTGTAGGCAGCTATGCCCTTGGCAACATCCATTCTCTCTTCAAAGAGCCTTATCATCTTGCTGTCAATCTCAGATATCTTTTCCCTGTAAGTCTTAAGGTCGTCCATGGTTAATCCTTTCCGGACCGGTATCGGTAAGCGTATACGCCATCCGTAGCTTAAAATAAAGCGGTCTCCTCATTAAAGGAAACCGCTAAAGATCTTTTATTATTGGTCTCACTCTTTAGGACTTTAACTCGTTAAACAAGCTATGTTTTACCAAAAAATGTGAGCTTTGTCAATGAAAAAATGGCTATACAGTCAATGTCTCTGATATGGGCGGGCATTAATTTAAGCTGTTTACGATGTCTTTAAGCACGGAATCGGCCTTATCGTTATCGACCTGGCATGTGCCTGCCTTTGCGTGTCCGCCTCCGCCATATTTAAGGCAGAGCTTTCCGATATCGGATGTACCGCTCTTATTGACGATGGATTTACCTACCATAAGCGCGGTATTCATTTTCTGCTTACCCCATGCCACGTGTACGCTGAACTTAGCTTCCGGGAACATGGCATAAACTTTGAAGCGGTTTCCTGTATATATGACCTCTTCGTTACGAAGATCGATGACAGCAACGTTGTTCTCAACTTTCGTAAGGCGTTTAAGCTGTTCTTCGGCCTTTTCTTCGTGCTCGAAGTACATCTTGGTGCGCTCTTTAACATCGGGAAGTTCAAGAACTTCGTCAATGCCGTGCTCAATGCAGAAATGCATGAGTTTCATCATGAGATCGTAGTTGCTTATGGTAAAATCATGGAAACGGCCGAATCCGCTTCTTGCGTCCATAACATAGTGAAGAAGTACCCAACCGGTGGGATGAAGTATGTCTTCCATGGAAAGATCCGCGCTGTCGCACTTATCTGCGGCTGCCACGAGCTCTTCGGAAATATGGACCGCTTTATCTTTGTAGTAATTATATACAACTCTTGCAGCAGACTTTGCATTGCCTTCAAGAACGAGCTGTCCGCTTTCGACTGCCTTCTGCTCTTCTTCCCCAAGTCTTTCGCTTTCGGACTCGTGATGATCGAAAGCCATGCCAACCCGCGGGTCAAAAGGAAGATTGGTGGTTATACAGTTTGAATTAAGATCTACCTTTCCGTCCTGAACATCCTTTGGATGAACAAAACGCACCGCACCATCTTCAATGATGCCGGCATCGATAAGTATCGCCCCTGCAACAAGACCGTCAAGGTCACTGCGCGTAACAAGTTCCATATATAAAACTCCTTTCGATGAATTGATCTGTAATCTGTATTTGATTATAACAATCACCATAATTTTTATCAAGGGTAAAAAAAGAATCCTGAGGGGAGTCGAACGTTCACAGGAAACCCTCCCGCATGCGGGTCCCTCCCTATGAAATACCAAAAAAGGCATCTACCGCTTTGGCAGATGCCTCTATGGAACAATCCGATATTCATCACGGCGTTCCTTTTTCGTTTAACCATTGGTCTAAATAAAACTGTTTTCCATCATAATCTGTTACTATGTAAAAGTAATTTCTCCTTACATCGCAAAGGTACTTCTCGCAATTCCTGAAAATCATATTATCATATTGTATAGTAACGGGAGAATACCTTGTCATCAAGTGCGGAGTGCCGCAGTAAATGCATCTTGATACGCATCCACTTTTTAAACAACCTCCGCTTACTCCCTCAAGAGCTTCATCATCAAGCATCATCCCATTCATTTTGTTTTCTTTATTTTCCTTCACACCCCTTCTCCTTTCCTTTGTAAGGCAATGAAATGTAGACATGACTCACTTCCCATTTCGCTGACATTCATCAGTCAGATTATAGCTGATATTCGTTAGCCTGTCAAACCGAAGCCAAGGGGTGATCAAAGGATGCCCTGTCTCGAAAAATGTTTTCGTCCACAGGTTCTTCTATGAATCGGTTATCAAGTTCAAAAACTGAGGGGAGTCGAACTGTTCACAGGGAACCCTCCCGCAAGCGGGTCCCTCCCTATGAAATACCCTGTCTCGAAAAAAGTTTTCGTCCATAGGTTCTACTGCTTTCAAGCTATTTTAGTAAAAAAGAACGGGTATACACCCGTTCTTTTTTACTAAATGGACCTGAGGGGAGTCGAACCCCTGTCCGAAAACCTATCCGCTGCTGTCTCTCCCATCACAGTCTGTTATTTCGCTCCTTGCGGAACCGTTCCCTCATAATATCGCAAACAGACACGCGATAAAAGTCAGTAGCTTCATGATACGCCCAAATGCTCAAAGCTTTGCAAGTGTCGTTTCCTGCGCAGATGACGCCGGTATCTTAAAGCGCAGGTGCTCTAAGGCCGACGCGCCGCCATTAGGCAGCGAGTGCTAAATTTCTATCTTCAGCGTTTAATTTTAATTTGGTGTTTTTTCGTGTCGCCTCCACGGATGGCTACATCAGGTTCAAAATCCCCGTCGAAACCGGAACAAGCCCTTATGTATGTCGCATGACATGACGATCATCTAAAACGCAAAACGTTCATCAAGTCTGTTAACATCGTAATTATACCATAATATATTGTCAAAATTAAGTCAGAAAAAAGTTAATTCTGTTCTTTTTTAAATACCCATGCCTGCTGGATCCTGAAAGATATGAAGAACAGCACAACATCAACAAATGCCTTGCATACGGTCTTTAACACGCTTCCTGCGGAAAAAAGGATCGAAAGCAGTGACACAAAGCACGCTGAAAGAATGAGCTGCACAAGGGCAAGCAGGTAATATCTTCCGAGAGTTCCTTTGGTAGTTGACTTAAAAACCACATGCTTATTCATCTTGTAGTTAAAGAAAGACGAAATAAGCCTTGCAAAAAACGTGGACGCATAAACGATTATCCAATCCGCCGGAAAATCATGCCCGAAAAGTGAGAACCCGGTTGTCACTATCTTCGTGAACAATAAACTGAACAGGAAGAAAGCGAGAAGGTCAATAAGCGAGGACGCTCCCGAGCTGAACAGGTATTTAAGTATTATGGCATATATCTTAAAAGAATCCCTGAAAGGATTAAAATGGGATGTGGAATTGATCTTGTCCTCGTAAAGAGTGCGGATCTTAACTTCCGATAAAGGTATCTGCCGTGTTTTCATCTCCAGCAGCATATTCGTTTCATATTCGAAACGATCGCCCTCGATCTCTATCATGTCTTTAATATATTTCTTGGGTATTGCGCGAAGCCCTGTCTGAGTATCGCTTATCTTAAGTCCGCAAAACAGCCTGAAAACAAACTTGGTGATGTTGTTACCGGCTTTTGATTTCCACGGCACGGTCTTATCAGAAAAATCACGGCATCCCAGCACGACAGTCCCGGTCTCCTTCATCTTATTGGCACACGAAAGGATGTCAAAAGGATCGTGCTGTCCGTCACCGTCGATCGTCACTACTCCGGCGAAATTTTCGTCGCTTCCGAGATTTTCGTAAAGATATTTGAAGGCGGTCTTTAATGCGGCGCCTTTACCTTTGTTGACCTCATGATGAAGCACAAAAACACCCGGTGCCTTTTCGCAGGCAGTGAAAAATTTCTTATGCTCTTCATCACTTCCGTCATCGACGATAAGGATCTTGTCGAACCCTTTCTTTATAACACCTGCCACGGTTTCAAGCAGATGTCTGTCGGGATTGAGGGACGGTAATACGACAACAACGTCTTTAACCATTTAAAAAGCCTCTTTTAAAAGATTTTTAAAACAATTGGGATTTAAACATCAGATCTTTATCTTGAACTTTCTTTCGATCTCGCGCGTTACTTCTTTTTTAGCGATAGTGTCACGTTTATCGTAGTTTTTCTTACCCCGGGCAAGACCTATCTCCACCTTCACAAGTCTGCCTTTAATGTAGACCTGTAAGGGAACAATGGTATAACCTTTCTGCATCACTTCCTGATTAAGCTTCCTTATCTCACTCTTGTGAAGCAAAAGCTTTTTGGGACGTAAAGGATCACGGTTAAATATATTTCCCTGCTCGTAAGGGCTTATATGCATGCCGTAAACAATGACTTCTCCCTTTTCGATCTTTATGAAGCTTTCTTTTATGGATACTTTTCCTTCTCTCACGGATTTTACTTCCGTTCCGAAAAGCTCGATACCTGCTTCATATTTCTCATCAATGAAGTAATCAAAATAGGCCTTTTTATTATTCGCTTTTAAGTTTATCTGCTGTTTTTCAGCCATAACAATCCTATTCTTCCTTGGACATCTGCGTTTCCGTCATCGTTCTGAAACGCTTTTCTCCGATAACGTTAAGTATGGTGATCCTTTCGATCTTATCAACGGAATCCGCCACAACAAAAAGTTTCTGTCCGAGGGAATACACCTTGTGACGCTTTTCACCGCACAAGCTGTTTGTTTCCCTGTCGAATACATAATAATCGTCTTTAAGATCTTCGACCTTGACTATACCTTCAACGGTATTCGGAAGTTCCACATAGATTCCGCGGTTTGAAACACCTGATATAACGCCCTCAAAAGCTTCCCCGAGGTGCATCTCCATAAATTCACAGTGTTTCATCTTAACGAGCTCGCGCTCGGCTGTTTCGGCATTTCTTTCGGACGCGCTGGTCATATCCGCAACATCGGGCAAAATATCATTATAATGGTTTATCCTGTCCGTATCAAGTAGTCCCTTAAGATTTTCCTTGATGATCCTGTGTATCTGAAGATCGGGATAGCGCCTGATGGGACTGGTAAAATGGCAGTAATACTTGGCCGAAAGTCCGAAATGTCCTTCACATTCGGTGCTGTACCTGGCCTGACGCATTGAACGTAAAACGATGCGTTCTATCATCTCTCCCGCGTCGTGCTCTTTTACCGTTTCAAGGAGTTTTTGTATCTCTCTCGGGTGTATGTCCGATTTGTTGCCCTTGATCATAAGGCCGTAATTTTTCACAAACAGTGCCAGTTTCTGTATCTTTTCCTCATCGGGCGATTCATGTGTCCTATAGAGGAAAGGCAGCTCCTGCCAGAAGTAATCTTCCGCTACGGTCTCATTTGCCGCGAGCATGAAGTCCTCGATGATCTTTGATGCGGCATTCCTGTCGTAGGGCTTTATCTCAGTCGGAGCATCATTCTCATCAAGAATGACTTTGCATTCCTCGAAATCGAAATCAATGGCACCTCTGTCTTTTCTGTTGGCACGGAGTTTGTCCGAAAGTTCCTTCATGAGAAGAAACATATCTGTGAGGGTACCGTACTCATCCCTGTATTTCTGAGGCTCTTCTATTATCCTTGAAACCTCGTCATAGCACATTCTTCGGGTAACGTTTATGACGCTCTCTTCGATCCTGTGCCCTGTGATCTTGCCGTTTTCGTCGATCTCCATTATGCATGAGAGTGCAAATCTGTCTTCGCCCGCATTTAAGGAGCAGACCCCGTTCGACAGTTTCTCAGGAAGCATCGGAACCACTTTGTTTATAAGATATACGCTGGTTCCGCGGTGCAGCGCGCTTTCGTCAAGAGCCGATCCTTCACGGACATAATGTGACACATCCGCGATATGCACGGAAAGCTCATATCCTGTGCCTTTTCTTACAACCGACACGGCATCGTCAAGATCTTTTGCATCCGCTCCGTCGATAGTAACGATCATATCATTCCTGTGATCAGCACGTCTTGAGATCTCGTCTTCCGGAAGCACCACAGGGATGGCATCACTCTCATTTTTTACTTCGAGGCTGAATTCCGGGATGATGTTAAACTGCTTTACAACAGTCTTAAAATCCGTTTTCGGATCGTCGGAATCACCCAGTATCTCTTTTACTCTGCCCTTGGGAAAGCCCTTTGTACCGTAATCGGTTATCGAGATCACGACCTTTGCATTGTCCTTCGCACCCTTTGTATGCTCACGCTGAATGTCGAATACGGCAAAGATCTTCTTATCGTCGGGAATTACGGTACCACCGCTTTTACCTTTTTTGAAGGTGCCGATGACTTCGGTTATGCCTCGTTTTATTACTTTAACGATCTCGCCTTCTGCCTTATTGTCACGGGTCTTCTTTTTCACGATCTTAACGGTCACATAGTCAAGATCAAACGCATCTTTACGCTTTTTTAAGGGTATAAAAACTTCATCGGGAGTTTCCGACTCATCATGATCCGGCATAAAAAAGCCGTAACCCTTCATCGTTCCCCGAAAGATACCGTTAACTAATATTTCGTTTTCGTTTGAGATCGTCATAGTCAAAAAATGAAAAATAGGGGCGCTGTTACGCGCCCCTTAGAATAAAAATTATTACCACTTAAGATTTAAGACAATTGACAAGCAGATGAATGCGCAAGTAAGTATGCGTGTGATCATCTCAAGTCTGCCTTCCATCGAGCGTCCTTTATTCCTGCCCCAGTAAGTCTCAGCCATGCCGTTTACTGTACCGGAAAGTCCCTGCGTTCTGCTCTCCTGAAGCATAACGACAATGACAAGCGCAACACATAATAATACATAAAGGATTGTAACTATCACTCTTAAAGCTGCCACGTTTTCACCTCCAAACACAAATAGCACGTAACAAACAATTATTATATCGGAAAAACAAAGGTTTGTAAACAGAAAGTTTTATTATTTCAATTTTCTCAATTATCGAAATAATTACTATAAATCGTATTTCTTTGTTTTTATGTCGTTTTTGATCTTTTCAACAAATTCATCAAGAGCAACAGTTACGCTCTCCTGCTGGCCGTGAAGTCTGAATGTGACGGTTCTCGCATCCTTCTCATTATTTCCGAGTACAAGGATGTAAGGGATCTTCTGGATCTGAGCTTCTCTCATCTTGTAGCCGAGCTTCTCGGATCTGTCGTCATACTCTACTCTTATGCCGTTTGCATACATAAGGTCGTTAACTTCTTCAGCATAGGCTGTGAGTGCATCGTCGTCATTCTTAACGGGAAGAACCTTAACCTGAACGGGAGCAAGCCATAAAGGAAGGTTACCTCTTGTCTCTTCAAGAATATATGCCATGAAGCGGTCAAGTGAACCAAGGATAGCACGGTGAAGAACAACGGGTGTCTTCTTTAAGCCGTCAGCATCGATGTATGTAAGGTTAAACTTCATGGGCAGGCAGAAGTCAAGCTGGCATGTTGAAAGAGTATATTCGTTTCCTACAGCGGGCTTAACGTTGATATCAAGCTTCGGTCCGTAGAAAGCAGCCTCACCGATCTCCTCTGTGAAATCGATCTTGAGCTCTGTAAGAACCTCACGAAGAGCATTCTCAGCCTTATTCCACATCTCGTCATCCTGATGATACTTCTTTGTATCAGCGGGATCACGGAGTGAAAGAACGCATCTGTAATTTGTTATATTGAAGTCCCTATATACTTCCTTGATGAGAGCTACAACGCTTGCTACTTCGCTCTTGATCTGATCGGGCGTTACGAAAAGGTGAGCATCGTTCTGGCAGAAGTGACGGCCTCTCTCGATTCCCTTTAATGTACCGGATGCCTCGAATCTGAAGTCATGAGCGATCTCACCGATACGGATGGGAAGTTCCTTGTATGAGTGAGGTCTGTTAGCATAGATCATCATGTGGTGAGGGCAGTTCATGGGACGAAGAACGAATGTCTCGTCTTCCACTTCCATTGCGGGGAACATGTTCTCTTTATAATGATCCCAGTGGCCTGAAGTCTTGTAAAGATCAACAGTACCTACGCAGGGAGTAAGAACGTGATCGTAACCGAGAGCAAGCTCCTTGTCGCGGATATAGTTCTCAAGCTCGCGCCAGATCGTATATCCCTTGGGAAGGAACATGGGAAGTCCGCGTCCGATAAGATCGTCAGTCATGAAGAGCTGCATTTCCTTACCGATCTTTCTGTGGTCTCTCTCCTTAGCCTCTTCAAGCTCCTTTAAATGAGCCTCGAGTTCTTCGGGTGTAGGGAAGCAAACGCCGTATACACGCTGAAGCATCTTGTTCTCTGCATTTCCCTTCCAGTATGCGCCGGAATGCTTGACGAGTTTGAAGTTTCTGCAAAGCTTTGTATTCTCAACGTGAGGTCCGCGGCAAAGGTCTGTGAAATCGCCCTGCTCGTAGATGGATATCTTGCCGTCTTCAAGATCATTGATAAGATCGAGCTTGTACTCATCGTCCTTGAACATCTCAAGAGCCTCAGCCTTGCTGATCTCTTTGCGCACGATGTACTTGCCTTCTTTTGCGCACTTCTTCATTTCCTTTTCGATCTTGGCGATGTCCTCGTCTGTAAGAACCTCATCGCCGAGGTCCATGTCATAGTAGAAACCTTCCGCAACAACGGGGCCTACCCAGAACTTAGCATTGGGCCAGATGCGCTTAACAGCCTGTGCCATAAGATGTGCACATGAATGATTGAGAATGTTTAAGTTCTCGTCTTCTTTGAAATTAACCATAGTTTTTCTCCTTTTCCCTATCTCTTAAAATATGAGTTTCCGGAGAACCTTGAGGAATAATAAATGCACCCCCGAGGTTTTCCTCAAGGGTGCATGAAAATGCACGGTTCCACCTTGTTTTTTTACTCTGCGGACGGCAGGTCATCCCAACTGTCCAGGCTTTCTAACGCTTGCCATGCGGCGAGGCTCATCGCCCGCGGCTCGGGAGTGGTCTTCGGATAACTCTGTCATAAACGGCTCACACCAATTGCCGTTCTCTCTGAATGAGGAGATATCGTACTCTTTCCGTCATTGCCTTTGTAATGCAGAGATAGTAGCACAATTATTTTGTAAATGCAAGTATTATTTTATCCTCTTCCCCTTATTATTCCTCGCTTCGTAATCGCAGTCGATATCCGCCTTCCAGGCGCCGCCGGCAAATGCGGCTTTGAGTTCTGCGGACTTACATTTCCGCACTCTTGCCACCGTTCTTTCAAGCACTTCGTAGTTAAGCGCAGTACCGGCAGAATCACAATTATAGTTCGCCGCTCTGTCTCTGCTTATTCCCATATTTCCCGCCACTTCAATGGCATCTATGTTTGCCCCGAGGAAAAGGAACTCCCAGTTATACTTTTCCTGCTGGCGGCTTATCATCTTCTTGACGTCCTTGAAGGTGTATTCTTTGCTTGCATTTTCAAGACCGTCCGTAGTGATGATAAACAGTGTCTTAGCCGGTCTGTCTTCTTCACGGGCATACTTGTGAACGTTACCGATGTGATGTATCGCACCGCCTACAGCATCAAGCAATGCCGTGCATCCTCTTACGAAATAATCATCTTCGGTAAGTTTCTTAACATCACCGATGGGCACCCTGTCGTGAATGACATCACAACGGTCATCAAAAAGCACTGTGGAAACAACAGCTTCGCCTTCTTCTTTCTGCTGCTTCGCGATCATGGAATTGAAACCACCGATAGTATCGGACTCAAGCCCGCCCATAGAGCCGCTTCTGTCAAGGATGAATACAAGTTCGGTTAAATTTTCTCTCATAATAAAGACCTCCGTAATCTGCTTGTTTTAAATTACTGAGGTCATTATAAACAGAATATGGTTTTATCGGTCACTTGTCGGGCGACAAATTTCGTGTTACTGCAGGCAGTGTACAGATGGAGCATAAATCCCGGTGAGAGTTTGCTCTCATAAGGGATTTCATGCGAACATCTGTATAGTGCCTGCAGCACAACAGCGTGTAACCGCAGGTCACGAGCTGCCTTGCCGGTCAGGAAGCTGCTGCACAGCCCAGAAGCTGCTCACCGTGCTCAAAAAGGGCGATATTTATCTCATAAATGTCATATACTTCACGTTCAATAAAGTATTGAACGATGATATCCTGCTTGCTGCAAGGCGACAAAGCAAGTCCGGCTCTTGAAAGCAGATCTTTTGTCTCATCAAGATTCAGTCTGAGTGCTATCGCCAATGCAAGTGCCGTAGCCTTGCTGGGATTCTTTGTTGTTCCGCATTTTAGCTTTGAAAACGCCTTGCGGTCAAGGTTTGCGCGTCTTTGCACTTCCACATCTGTAAGCCCGCGATCATCCGCAAATGAAAAGACAAGTTCCATGAAAGTCTTATCAAGATTCTTTACGGCATCCTCAAGGCTCCTCGAAGCACCTGCGCAGCTCTTAAAAGCCGCTTGCGTCGGAGCTTCTTCGGGGATCTCCATCGCCTGATCCGCCATGATCTCCCGGCATTCATCAGCAGATGTTTTTCCGGCACCTTTGCATTTCTTAGGTTCAGGGCGGAATAAGTTGGCAAGTGTCCCGACATGCCTGTCGCTTGCCATACTTTGGGACATTAAGGGTGCTTGTTCGGTTCTCCTGCCAAGCCACTCGTTTCTCCCGGGATATTCTTCCTTCGACTTTTCCTCTACATACTTATCGTTTATGTATGCGTCGATATCCCCGTAGAGTTCGGAAGACAAAGCAAAAGATTTCTCGTCAAATACAACAAGGAAAATATCCATGTCGTGATCTGCCAGGAATGCTTCTGTCTCCGAAAGCGCGATCCTCAGGGCTATTCCCTTTGGAAATCCGTAACTTCCCGATGCAAGAAGCGGAGTGGCAAGTGACTGAATATCATTTTCCAGCGAAAGCTTAAATACCGATCTGTAGCAGCTGCGGATGATATCTTCCTCGCCGTGATCACCGCCCTGCCATGCTGTGCCGACGGTATGTATTATATATCTTGCGTGAAGCTTGTACCCGTCTGTGATCACGGAACATCCCCGCTCGATAACGCCGATCTCATGACGCTTTGCAAGAAGTTCCTTTACCCCGGCGGCTTCATAAACAGCGGAGTCGATCCCTGCGCCGTAGTCCGGCATGGGGTTCGCGGTATTCACTATGGCATCAACCTGCATTTTTGTAATGTCATTACGAACGACCTGAAACGGCATTCTCCCAATCCTCTTTCGTCATAAGATTCACGTGTCCCGTCCGGGTTTCTCCCATCTGCGGAACAGGTACATTCTCATTGACCCATTGTGGTTTAAATCCAAGCTTCTCCTGCACGCGTCCGGACTTCTCATTTCCTTCGTAGTAACCGCACCAGACACGCTCCAGTTTAAGGTCTTCGAAAGCATGCCTCAGCATTTCCCTTGATGCCTCGGGCACAAGTCCGCGTCCCCAATAAGGTACGCCGATCCAATAACCGAGTTCAGCCTCATCGTCTCCGGGTGCAAGATCGTTATGATGAAATCCGACGCTGCCTATAGGCAAACCCGTTTCTTTAAGCACGATGGCATATGTCTCGGGTGCCATAAGGATATCTCTTATAACCTGCCTTGAATTTTCCACACTCGTATGTACAGGCCACCCTGCAGCCGGCCCTACAAGCGGATCTTTCGCATATTTGTAACATTCCTCGGCATCACTTTCTTCCCACGGCCTGAGGATCAGCCTTTCAGTCTCTAAGATCATAATTTTCACCCTCTGATATCATAAATAAAATGGCTTGAAACCAAATAAAAAATCTTTTCTCTGTAGCAATAACAGTATAACATTTTCAATAATTCGATTCAATCTATAGTCAAATAGAATCGTCCCCATTGGTTCCCCCAACCCATTCTCTCCCCATACCCGGAGTTTCTCCACAGTTCACCTATCCTAAGCGAGCCTTTCGTTTTGACGGGCGATAAGGCGGATTGCGGGCATGGGAACTGAAGTGGGGTATGCTTTAGACGCATCATTTTACCGAGCGGTAAAAAAATAAAAGCGTATGGATAAGGACATTTGGTTTTCGACATCGAACTGTTTGAGCGAAGCGAGTTTTCGATGTCGGAAGCCTGTTTTTTGTCCTTATGCATATGCTTTATTTTTTCCGCGAAGGTAAACCGGATGCGGATAAGGCTTATCCCACGAAGTTCCATGCCCGTGAGCCAACGCAACGCCTTGAAAAACCACTTAACGTCGAGCGGAGCAGCCACCCTGAACCTTCCCTTTATCACGCATCAATATCCGTCACTATCTGCAGCATATAATCCGGATACATTTCATTTATCTCTTTTGTAAGCACCTCAAGTGCTTCAGCCCTTTCAATATCGAAGCTTATGACCACATCAAACCGTAAAGTCTTGTTCACGGTATCACAGTAAAATCCGTGCATCTGTAAAGCCCACTCGTGTACCATAACGGTCTTCTGAATGTTGTAGCGCATTTTGGCGATCTCATCATCCGAAGTATTGTATGCATAAACTCCGATGCCGGTAAGAATGACGCCTGTTTCGTGATATACCTTTGCTTCAAGCCGGCGGGTGAGCTTGTCGACTTCGTCCACGCTCATGCTGTCGGGGAGTTCAATGTGAATGCTGGCATAATATCTGTTGGGGCCGTAATTGAACATGATGAGATCGTAGGCTCCCCTGACTTCGGATTCTTCGGATATAAGATGCTTGATCCGTTCTGTCTCTTCCCGGTCAATGCGCTTTCCGATGATGTCGTTCACTGTCTCTATCATCATGCCGATTCCGGCTTTAATGATAAAGATCGATATAACGATACCGACATATGCCTCAAGGGATATCCCGGAAACAATATAGATGATCGCCGAAGCGAGAACAGATGCGGAGATCACGGCATCAAACAATGCATCCTGTCCGGATGCGGATAATGCGCCCGAATTAAGTTTTTCACCCTGTTTTTTTACAAAAAGTCCAAGGATAACCTTTGCCGCTACGGCAACGGAAATGATAACAAGTGAAACAACGCCGTAGTCAGCCTTTTCGGGATTTATTATCTTCTCAACGGATTCCACAAATGACGTGATGCCCGCATAAAGCACGATGGCAGCAACGATCATGGAGCTTAAATATTCCACCCTTCCGTAGCCCAAAGGATGCTTTTTGTTCGGTTCCTTAGCCCCAAGCTTTGCCCCGATTATTGTAACTACAGAGGATAAAGCATCAGACAGGTTATTTACCGCATCAAGCGTAACTGCGATGGAATTTGACACAACGCCGATAAAAGCTTTAAAGCCTGCAAGAAATACATTTGTGATTATTCCGATAACGCTTGTTTTTACGATGGCCTTCTCTCTGTTTTCAGCGAGCGTTTTCATATCTACTGTTCCCATATAACCTCCGTTTGCACCGGTTCATATCTCTACTTTCCGAACCGAACTACCACATGATCACTAAAATATCCAATCTTAATGCTCGATCACCCGACGACACATAACATAAAGTCTCGTAACGATCTAACCCCCATACCGTATAAGTATAACGCTTACAACTTTATTTTACAATCCCTGCCCATATATCGGTCCCTAAATTATCTCCTTTGTTCTTAAGTAACCGACTCTTTACAATTTCTGATACAGATTATTCAGGGATAAGCATATAAAGTATTGCCATTAACCGTAATGTACTATATGATTTTATATCATAAAAGCTAAATTCCCGCCCGGAGGACAAGTAATAATGAAAAGTAAAAAAACAAAAAAGATCCTGATCTTTCTTTGCTCGATCATAGTTATTGCCATACTTGTTTTAACCGTGAGAAGCATCATTCGGAATGTTCAAAGAACCAAAGACATCAAAGAAGTCGCTGAACTTCAAAATAATGTAGATCCCGCTCTCCGTCCGGGCCTTTACGTTGACGGAACCGCTTTAAAAGATAAATCCGGCAACAACGTCATGATGCGCGGGATAAACCATGCCCACTGCTGGTACAAAGATAAAGACGATATCGCCTTCCCCGCAATAAAAGACGCCGGTGCAAACACAATACGTATCGTCTGTGCAAACGGAATTCAGTGGGAAAGCGATACAAAAGAGACACTTAAAAAAGTCGTCGAAAAAGCACACAGCCTCGGTATGCTTGCCATAGTAGAGATCCATGACGGTACAGGTTCGGATGACATCGATGTTTTAAGAGAGATCGCCGGATTTTGGTGCGATATGGCAGATGTACTGTCCGGCACAGAAGATTACTGCATCGTGAATATCGCAAACGAATGGTGCGGTAAGATGAATGCGTCGCTCTGGCGTGACGGCTATACCGAAGTGATCCCTATGCTCCGTGATGCTGGAATAAGAAATGTGCTCATGATCGATTCCGCAGGCTGGGGCCAGTTTGGCAGATGCATCGATAAATACGGCATGGAAGTCTTTAAAGCCGATATATGCGCAAATACGATGTTTTCAGTGCATATGTACGGCTTATCCGGAGGCATTAAGAGCGAGATCAGAAACAATCTCACAAGCGCCACAGCCCACGGATTATGCGTTGCGGTGGGCGAAATGGGTTATAAGCATTCCGACGGAAACGTAAACGAGGATTACATCATAGAATACTGCAACAAGAATAATATCGGCTATCTTGCCTGGAGCTGGAAAGGAAACAGCGGCGGAGTCGAATATCTCGACCTCGCCGCCGAATGGGACGGTAGCAAGCTCACCGAAGAATGGGGCGAGCCGTTTATAAACGGTGAATCGGGACTCAAAAGTTTTAAATAGTTCCAAATCACCTTGGATCAATCCTTATCACGTCCTTGTGGTCCGGGCTACACGGTAGGCAATGTTCTGCCAAAGGTGAGTGAATACGCCAAAGTCTCTCTGCAATGACTGAGGAAGCGTAGGTATGCGGTCAAAGAGGATCTGCAGCCACTCAAGCTCTTCCGTTCCGAAATCAAGTATCTCAATAGTGTGTGTCCGCACTCTTCCACCCCTTGATTCACGAATACCGGTAACAATACCTTTAACGGAGACCGTAAGGTCTCCTTTTGTTACGGTAGCGGTAACTTCGGTACCTATTGAAAGATCCTCGGATTCATCAAGGAAAACGGTGAGGTTGTGTTCGGTAAGCAAGGTGGTAACACCGTCATAAGCTTTGTCTTTGGTCTTAACTTCCGCAATATGCCCGTCATATACCTTTACATCATCACCGTCACTGTCTCTTCCGTCAACAAGGAACAATGCCATTGTGAGGAAATACAGGTTTCTGATGATCCAGAATATGAGTATCAGAGTACTTACAACTTGTGTAACATCAAAAGTAACAATGAGACGGATGATACCGACAACCGAAAGTACCATGAGCACGATAAACGGAAGCATTGACTTCACATCCCGTTGTCTCTTTCCGCTCTTCTTGTTCTTATCGGTAACCTTGAACTTGGAAAGGCTGATTCCCACAGATTCCTTTAACACAGGCAGGAACAGGTGCGGCATGACGCTTGTTTCGTAGATGCCGCTCCACTTGGTGGACATGGCGTTTCCGCTGTTAAGTCTTATGCACATATCCTGGAAGAAGAACATCGGAAGCCAGAAAACAAGGAGTTCCAGCCAGTTACACTTGAATACGGGGATCGCAAATACCGAGAAAAGCAAAGGCGATACCATGTAAACAAAGTTCTTTATAGGTGAATACCAATAAATAACGGAGCTTATGTAGCTCAGTCTCTGTGAAAGTGAAAGTCCCTTTCTTGTAACGAGCTTCAGCTTTCTTGCGGTAATGATAACGCCACGGGCCCAACGTGTACGCTGCTGTATGTGTTCTTTAAATGTATGCGGCGTCTGTCCGCTTGCAAGAGGCTCCGGAAGTCCGAGGCTCACATAACCCTTGGATTCGATGAGAAGGCCTGTCGCAAAATCCTCGGTGATGGAACCTGTGTAGAATCCTCCGATATCTTCAAGGGCTCTTCTTGACAGCACGGTGTTCGATCCGCCGTAAATCACGCTGTTTGTTGCAGTCTTAGCAGGTTCGATCGTGCGATAGAAGAAATCCTGCTCATTGGGAGCACGTCTTTCCGAATACAACGCAAACTGGAATATATCGGGATCATAGAAGCACTGCGGTGTCTGAAGAAGTCCCAGGTGTGCCTGTTTTTCGACCGGCTTGTCTTTTTCATGCAGCTCAATGTCAACGAAGTAAGGGATCGTCTTAAGAAGAAAATCACTCTTTACTATCATGTCGGCATCAAGTGTTACGATATAAGGCGCACTTGTCAGCCCCATGGCATGATTGAGGTTACCGGCCTTTGCGCCCTTGTTGTCGGGACGGTCAAAATAGCCCACTCCCATCTCTTCCGCCAAAGCACGCATTTGAGGTCTTCTGTTATCGTCGCAAACCCAGATATGAACCTTTGAAAGATCGGGATATTTAAGATGTTTGCAGCCGTTTACAGTCTTTCTTAAAAGATCCGTCGGCTCGTTATAGGTAGCGATAAATATATCCACATCCGGCCATGAATCATCGGGTATCTCGGGAAGCGGATGATCTTTAACTCCCATAAGGTTTCTGAACATGAATAATGCTTCAATGAAACCGACTACCTCGACAACAAGCAGGATTATATTGCATGTAATGGCAAGCCATCCGTATTCTACAGGAATAGAATAAATTGCCCTCCATAAAAGATAGATTATAGTAGCGATCACTCCGGGGATAATGAAGATCCTTCCCATTATGTGTTTTTTCCCGGTTACCTTCCCTCTGTATTCTCTTACCACATCATCATACGTCCTGTTCTTAGACAGCATATGATAAAGAGATATCAGTATCCCCGAAACGATGAGCGTAACCGTACCGATCCCAAAGAACAATACCCATGACTCAACCGCAGTTGTTCCGCGCATATTGAGGGAATTTCTCAAAAACGTGCGTATATTTTCCACGATCTGTTTCTGAATGATATGTTCGCTGTAAGTGACCATCTGCGGATCGCGGCCACGGATCATTTCCCTGACAAATCTTCCCGATTCGGAAAGATCTCTGTCGAGGATTATTCCTGTCGGATCAAAACCATAGTTAAAGAATGCCGAAGACTCGTCTTTATCGCTCAGACTCCATACACAGAAAGAGATACCGTTGTTCCTAAGTATCTCAAACCACTCGCAGGCAGAAAGGAAATCGATACGTCCGTCACCGTCTGCCTCGCAGACGCCGCATTCGGTGATAAATACGGGGAGTTTGTTATCTATCGCATTTAAAAGTACTTCCTTAAGTTCTTCGTGATGGGAAGCCGCATAGAAATGCAGGCAATACATGACATTATCATACTTTACTGGTCTTAAGGTCGGATCCGCAAGATCCTTGTCGAAGTCGGGAGTTCCTATTATGACGACCGCATCGGGAATATTGTTTCTTATAACGGGAATGATCTTGTCGCAATAATCCGAAAC
>JAEEGL016071172.1_pt1 | contig 42041 bp, 33 predicted proteins | sample 9134231 | NCBI WGS metagenome assembly JAEEGL01 (sample SAMN16246548, study PRJNA631951) | gut metagenome | biome: gut microbiome; feature: rumen; material: fiber-attached | host: Bos | place: Iran: Karaj | collected 2018-10
ACTCGATCTATGCTCCCTGCATGTATCATCCTACATGCGAGGACTATAGGACACAGATGGAAGGCTTTTTACAAGCTTCATCGGTGAAAGTATTTGTATGTGAAGATCGAAACAGGAAAGCCGGCATGATGGTTCTGAAGCTTTCAGAAGCCGCCGCGGAGATCATCGGAATTGCCGTATCTGAAAAGCTCAGACGTCGGGGGATCGGAAAACAGCTGATCTTAAGCGCGATGGAGTTGGAAAGAATAGGAAGAATCGAAGCGCAGACGGACGATGATTCAATTGGTTTCTACCGCAGATGCGGCTTTTCTGAGGAGAAAAGCATCATTGATTATCCCGATGGGCCAGTCGTTCGTTATAACTGCATTCTGAACAAATAGACAAATTCCAGTTTGTCGAACCGATAACACGTTATGTTTGTATCTTCTTACATCGATTTCGATACGTTTGTACGCTCTTATTTTTATTTTTTATCTTGCACATTGTCTCACAAAGATGTACATTTGCACAGAGCATTCAGAATAGGCAGAAGAATTATGTTGACAGCGGGTATTGTTCTTGTTCTAAGAGCACTGCTTGGCGGTTTTGAATTGTTCTTTAAGAGTGAACTACTCATGACTCTGAAGTCACGGGTGTTCCCGGCAATCATAAAATATGGCGGGGCTCGATTGGCTCCGCCGTATTAATTATAGTAGTTATTCAACCCATAGAATCATTTCCAATACTCTACGAGCACAGCTTGCTAATTCATTTCGAGTAATCAGGCCCTTTTTGTAAGGATCGATGAGCAAGCCCTCTTGACCATAAGGCATTTTAACATCATTGCCTGCTTTTACTTCTTTATAATGTTCAGCTGTATTTTCCCAGTCTGATGAAACCATACCTTCAAATCCCCATTCTTTGCGAAGAATACCTGTAAGTAGTTCGGCATTTTCGGAAGTATGGATACCATTGATTCGATTGTATGATGACATTATTGTTTTCGGGAAAGATTCCTTGACACAAATTTCAAAACCTTTGAGATAGATTTCTCTTAATGCTCTTTCAGACAAAATAGAATCTGACTCATAACGATTTGTTTCTTTATTGTTTGCTGCAAAATGTTTTGGAGTGGCTGCAACTCTTTGAGATTGAAGACCTATAACATAAGAGGCAGCCATTTTTCCGGATATAAGTGGATCTTCGGAATAATACTCAAAATTCCTTCCGCATAGAGGGTTTCTGTGAATGTTGAGAGCGGGTCCAAGCCAGACCTGAATGTTGTTTTCTTTGCATTCAAGTGCTATTGCTTTTCCTATTTGCTCAGCTATCTCTCTGTTCCAGGAACTTGCAACCGCAGTTGGAACAGGGAAGGCTGTCGGACGCACACCTCTTTGCCAGTGAAGACGTAATCCTGAAGGACCATCAGCTGTTGCTATTTGCATTATTCTATACTTGAACAATCCTCCAATTGTTCCTGCGCTGACACTTGTTTCTGGTTTTCCGGCTAGAATGACCATGAGTTCTTCATCACTCATTTGTGAAATAAACTCATCAATAGTTGCATTTCCTTCATCAACATCATATAGATGTATGACTTTGTCTGTGGGCTTGTATTCATTTTGATAATCAGGCGGAAATGTTTTGATGTCTTTGCTTCTAGGAATGACAGTTTTATATGTGCCATCTGAAGTCAAGCGTTTATCAAGTCTAGTGGGTGAACAGTAAGATTCGGTTTTTTTGACAATGACATCATTGCTCAAAGTGATTGAATAGTCGGAGCAGACCAAATCTCTTACAGATGTACCAATGTAGAATTTGTACTCGCCTTTCTCTAAGACAAATGCGTTCTTCACAATGTCGCCAATGTCATCGTAGCTAGCCATATCTTCTACGTTGAAAGATAAAGTAATAGATGTTGTTTTTCCTGGCAATATTTCCGGTGTTTTTTGAAAGGCGATGAGCGCAATTGCTTCTTTGCTCATTTTTCCTTTAGGAGGTGCATAATACACCTGGACTACTTCCTTGCCGCTTCTATTTCCTGTGTTTTTTACATCAACGCTAACAAAAACTTTTTTTCCATTACCTAATACAATTATGTCAGTAAGTTCAAAAGTTGTATAAGTTAAGCCATAACCAAATGGATAAACAACACATTCATTTTTGTTTGGAATGGTTTCAAAATATCTATATCCCACAAAAATGTCTTCTGTGTATTTAACATAGTCATCAGATTCTAAAAAGCTTTCTGTTGTAGGATAGTCTTTTAGATTTTTTGCAAAAGTATCTGGCAGCTTGCCTGAAGGGGCATCATCTCCAACCAGCATATCTGCAGCAGCAAGACCACCTTCTGTTCCACCTTGCCATAATACTATAGCTGAACTGATTCTGGGATCATCTTTGATCCAACTAGTGCTTATGTCAGAACCTACATTCAAGAGGACTATAACATTTTTAAATCTTGAAAGAACAATGTCAATCATATGTTTTTCTTTTTCTTCCAAGTCAAAATATTTGCTATTGCCATTATTCTGTCTATCAAATCCTTCGCCTGAAAAACGACAAATTGTAATTATCGCGGTATCAGTAAATTGTGAAGCACCATTTAAAAGATGTTCTGGAATGTCAGGCTCCTTGAGCATGCCACTTTTTTCGCCATTTTTAAGCGCATTGACAACATAGTCAGTATAGAACAGCGAAAGAGAATCGAATACATCTACAACTTTGTTTTTCATCTTCAGACCTTCGTAAATGTTCCTTACGTAAGCAGTGTGAACCCCTCCAGACCCGCTTCCGCCTTTTATGTAATCAATTTGAGCTTTGCCGAAAATGGCTACTTTGGTTCCTTTTTTCAATGGCAGCAAGTTGTTGTTGTTTTTTAAAAGAACTGAACCTTCACATGCGGCTTTTCGTGCTAGTTCAATGTGTCTATCGCATCCTGTAATTGCTGATCTGTTGTCGCCAAGGGGAACTACAGGGGTAAATCTTGCTCTCATCCATTTTTCTTCAGGGTTATGAATGTATGACATAAAATCTCCGTTTTCTATATGTTGATATTTTTTGAACCCTCACGCTGATAATAGTGGGAGGGTTCATGTTTTTGAAAAGTTTAAGCGTTTACTCTGTAGGAGTATCTGTTTTTACAAGTTCAGTCACCGATGTTGCTAGTCCAGCAAGAGACTGAATGTTGCTCGGGATAATAAGCTTTGTTGCTTTTCCATCAGCAACTTTAGCAAATTCATCCTTGCGCTAATTATATTTAAAAATGTCAAAAAAGTCAATGACAACAGTAATAATCCTGTATATCATATAAGCGGAATCAGGGTTCGCTCCACTCTTGATATGGTATGCAGTTTGTATTCTCAAAACTTCCATCGTATCGCAAGGGAGGAGTTCTGTAAACTATGCGATTTTCAGCTCTCGTCCATCGTTCGCTCGTGGATATATTTCCGTAGTATAGGTCTTCCCCTATGTTCGGCATGAGGTTTCATCCCATGTTTTTCTTATTGTTTCAGAAAGTTGAATATGATACAATCATCTCAATTAATCGGGATTTGTAGGAGGAGAAAATGGAGCAAATACTGTTTACGGAGCTGCGTTCATTATACGTGACCGGCAAGGAAAGCCCCAACGAGATCAGGATAAGGATCCGCATGCGCGACCTGATCGATCCAAACGTTCTTCGCCGTGCCGTGGATACCACGATGGAAAGGTATCCGTATTTCCGCGTTGAATTGCAGAAAAAAGACGGGCGGTACATTTTTGCGGAAAACTGTCGTCCTGTCGTTATCACAAATTCGCTACACGGCGCAGAACTGAATTCGGCAGAGTCTAATTACCACATGATCGCGTTCTGTTGGCATGACAACTGGATCATCCTGGACGTGTTCCACGGCATGACAGACGGAACGGGCGCGTACGAAGTGGTTAGGACGCTGCTCTATTACTATTGCTCCGAGCGGTATAACGTCGAGCTTAACGACGAAGGAATCCGTTTGGTCGGGGATGAAATATCCGAAGAAGAATGGCTCGATCCCGTTGTGAACAGAACAGATCTTCCGCGCTCCGGACAAGGAAAACAGATGCCGGACGCATTGAATCTTATCGCTGCGGCGGGATTGGAGAAAGACCTTCGGCATACGGTTTACAGCGTCGCCATTTCCGAATCCGAGTTTATGAGATTCAATCTGGATAACGACGGCAGTCCCGGGACCATGGTTTCTCTGCTGCTCAGTCGTGCCATCTCAAAGTTGTTTCCCGCCGCCGGGGGCGTTATTCGCATCGCACTCTGCGTGAACCAAAGAAAGGCCCTTCACGCGCCGCTGGCTCATCAGAGTCTGGTCGGAGCGGCGTTTTTGGAATATAAGGAGAAGATGCGCAACTGGCCCCTTGAAAAGCAGGCGACCGCTTACCGGGGGATGGTCTTTGCTCAAACTCAAGAGGTGAATGTTCTGATGGGCGCGGCGTCAATGAAAGGCGTCAATAGTATGCTTTTTTCCAAAGAGAGCGATCGTGAACGGCTAGATATGGCGTCTTATATCAACGCGATGGCGGGCAAGATCATTACGGCTACCGTGAGCTATGTGGGAAAGGCGGACTATAAGGAAGCGGAACGATATATCCGTGATTTTCGCCTGTGGACGTCCTCTGCGTCTAACGGTTTGACTGTTGAGATTTCGGCGGTGAACGGGCGGTTCACACTTGATTTTCTTCAGACGTTTTCAAGTCCTGTTCTTGTGAACGCTTTTTTGAATGAACTGGAGGAGAACGGAATAATATATGATCTTCAGGACGTAAATGAATTGGACCTTCCGAATATCAAACTTCCATGGACAAATTAACAAATTCCGGTTCATTGTAGTAAAAATGTGTGTCATTTTGGCGCTCTTTCTATAGTTTGCGTATCATTATGGCGGTCTCATACACAAAGGGGGCTGTTAAGAAATTTTTTAGTTTCTTAACAGCCCCTTTTCTCTTGCATATTGTTTTTTTGAAAAACATATAATAAAATGATATCAACATGGCGCTTGGATGTATATAATTCTGGTGCATAAATATTGAAATAATCATGTTGGATGGTTGTTATGGACGCTTTATTGAAAATAGTGGATACAATCAATAGTTTCCTGTCAGATTATGTTTTGTTCATTTTGCTAATATCTGTCGGTATTTGGTATACAATCAGAACAAAATTTGTTCAGGTTAGATGCTTTGGCGAAGGATTTAAACGTTTGTTCGGAGGCATGAAGAACCGAAAGAATAAACAAAAAGGTGGAATGAGTTCTTTTCAAGCCCTGGCAACAGCAATTGCAGCTCAAATAGGAACCGGAAACATCGTGGGAGCAGCTGCTGCAATATTAACAGGAGGTCCGGGTTCTATTTTTTGGATGTGGATTATCGCGTTCTTCGGAATGTCTACAATGTATGCAGAAGCAGTTCTTGCTCAGGAAACAAGGGTTGTAAAAGAAAACGGCGAAGTGATGGGCGGACCTGTGTATTACATAAAGCGAGCATTTCCTAATAAATTCGGAAAATTCCTTGCAGCTTTTTTTGCAGTAGCTCTTGTTCTGGCAGTTGGTTTTTTCGGAGGAATGGTACAGGCAAACTCGATTGGGTCCGTTTGTAACACTGCGTTTGGAATACCTACATGGGTTGTCGGAGTGGTGTTGGCGGCAATTTGTATTATCGTTTTTATTGGAGGAGTCAAAAGACTCGCAAGCGTTGTAGAGAAACTTGTTCCTGTTATGGCGGTGCTTTTCATTCTTGGCTCAGTAGTTTTGCTTGCTATGAACATTACCAAAGTTCCAACAGCATTTGCTTTGATATTCAAGTATGCGTTCCAGCCTCAAGCAATCATAGGCGGAACTTTTGGGGCGGCTATAAAAATAGCTATGACACAGGGCGCAAAAAGAGGAATGTTTTCCAATGAAGCCGGTATGGGATCAACTCCTCACGCACACGCTTTGGCTAACGTAAATAATCCACACGAACAGGGAACAGTTGCAATGACAGGTGTCTTCATAGATACATTTGTAGTTCTGACATTGAACGCACTTGTAATTATAACAACTATGTACACTGAAGGCGGACTGTTAAGTGATGGCACTATCCCTGACACTATAGACAAGACAAATTTGGCTCAGATAGCATTCGGCACATCTTTTGGCAGTGTATTTGGTAATATCTTTTTAGCGGTTTGTTTGTTCTTCTTTGCATTTTCCACTATTCTCAGTTGGAATATGTTTGGAAAATTGAATTTTGTTTACTTATTTGGCAAAAAAGGAGAAATAATCTATACAATAATTTCAGTTGGATTTATCGTTTTGGGAACACTTGTGTCAAGTGATCTTGTATGGGGATTGTCTGATATGTTCAATCAGCTCATGGTACTTCCGAACGTTATTGCATTGTTTGCCTTAACAGGTTTAGTAATCGGAATACTGAAAAAATACAAAGTAGGAAAGAAAAAACAAGACATTACTGTTGAGCAAAGAGATAAGTGATAATGATTGGGATTTGATTGTTTGAAAAAGATTTGGATAACTATTTCTATTGTGGAGGCAAGTGTTTTGAAAAAGGTATTTTTGATTTTGTTCACTTTGGTCTTTATGGTTTTTACTTTTACGAGTTGTGATATACGCTTCAATCGATATAATGCGATTGGGCTGGTGAGAACAAGCAATTCACATTCGGCATATTTAAAGTTTTACTCATTGGAAGGAAGTTTGAGTTTTAAGTTCACGTATGATGGAACCAATCCTGCTCAGATAAAATATAAAGGAGAACTTGAAGAGGGCAGTATTACAGTTTATTGCGAAGCTGCTGGTAATAAAAGTGAGTTATTCACTATTAATGCCGGAGATAAAATCGTATCATCCGGAGGAAATATTTCAAAAGGTACGACTTATATCATAATTGAAACGAACGAAAAGTGCCAAAATGGAGAATTTGAGTTCGCAATTCAAGCGGAATAATAGTGTTTGTTGACGATTCTGATGTTAAGAGGAATCGTCAACATGTCTTTGTGGAGTTTTTTTGACCAAAATGATATAATTGCCTATGTAATAATATAACGTAAATACTTGAGAGGACAATAATTTTGAAAAAGCAATTTAAGAGTTTTTGGATATAGAAAAGAGTTTTTTTTGAACTTAATGATGAATGATGAATCTTTTCTTTACACGAAATTCGACAGAATAGATTTCAAAAAGAGATGATTTTTTGTGGGAGGAAAAATGAGCAAAGTATTACTGATTAATGGTAGTCCTCATGTCAATGGATGTACTGTAGCAGCACTTGAAGAGATGATAAAAGTATTCAAGGAAGAGGGCGTGGATACCAAACTTGTAAATGTGGGAAACAAAGAGATAAGAGGATGTATTTCTTGCAACAAGTGCAGAAAAGATGGCAAATGCGTCTTTGAAGATTCAGTTAACGAAGTAGCTTCAGAATTTGAGTGTTCAGATGGACTCGTAGTAGGTAGTCCGGTATATTATGGCTCTCCGAATGGAAACTTAATATCGTTTTTGGACAGACTTTTTTACAGCACATCTTTTTCCAAACATTTCAAAGTCGGAGCTGCAGTTGTATCTTGTCGTAGGGGTGGAAACACCGCCAGTTTCGATGTTTTGAACAAGTACTTTACCATAAGCAGTATGCCGATAGCATCGTCTACTTATTGGAACCAGGTTCATGGTTTTACTGCTGAAGATGTGAAGAAAGATCTGGAGGGATTGCAAACAATGCGTAATTTGGCACGGAACATGTCATTTTTGATTAAAGCCATTCATGATGAAAAAGAAAAAACAGGTCTTCCCAAACTTGAGAGAGGAGCTTTCACAAGCTTTCCGGATGGGAAATAGGAGAAAATTTGGATAATGGGATTAACAATTAACATATATTACAAAGGCAAAAATGGGTCTGCCCACGCTTTTGCAAAAGAAATGATAGAAAGCGGTATAGTAGAAAAAATCCGCAAAGAAAAAGGCAATATTCGATACGAGTATTTCTATCCGTTGGATGATTCTGAAACTATTCTTCTTATAGATACTTGGAAGGATCAACAGGCCTTGGATATGCATCATAATTCGAAGATCATGTCATCAATCGAAAAGTTACGTGAAAAATACGATTTGCACATGGTGGTAGAAAGATATGTGCAAGCAGATATTAATGATTCTGATGTAATATTCATGAGGAAATAGAGGGGATTATTCAATGAGAAAAACGTTATCAATTATTATAGTCTTTTGTCTTTTTACAATGGTATTAGTTTCGTGTAGAAAGACAAACACAAACAATAATACAAACAACACATCATCACTTGTGTCTGAAAACAATACAAAACTTGAAGAGACAGACAAACCAATATATAACAAAAATGATATTTTGGTAGTGTTCTTTTCTGCAACAGGTACAACAAAAGGAGTTGCACAAAAAATTGCAGATATAACAGGAGCAGATTTGAAGGAAATTGTTCCTGAAATTGCATATACTTCAGCCGATTTGAATTACGGAAACAGTGAGAGCAGGGCAACAAAAGAGCAAAATACTCAAAGCGCTCGACCTAAAATGAAAGAAAATATTTCTATTGAAGGCTACAAAACCATTTATCTGGGCTATCCCATATGGTGGGGTCAAGCTCCGAGAATCATGAGCACTTTTGTAGAAAATAGTGATTTTACGGGAGTGACAGTTATTCCTTTCTGCACTTCAGGATCAAGCGATATTGGGCAAAGTGATGACAAGTTGGCAGAACAGGCAAATGGCGGTGAATGGGTTCAAGGAAAACGCTTTTCATCAAATGCTTCAGTAGAACAAATTCAGGAGTGGATCAATGAGATGAATAATCAGTATACAAAAAAACAAATGATTTTGAAGATAAATAACACTGAAGTACCTGTGACATGGGAAAGCAACAATTCTGTTAACGCTTTAGCCGAATTGGTTTCTTCAAAGGAAATGGTCATAAATATGTCAATGTATGGAGGCTTTGAACAAGTCGGATCTTTGGGTGCCGATTTGCCGAGAAACGACAAACAAACTACAACAAATTATGGTGATATAGTTCTGTATTCGGGAAATCAGATAGTAATTTTCTATGGCAGCAATTCCTGGAGCTACACTCGACTGGGACATATTAATTTGTCAGAACAAGAAATGACAGACTTGTTATCCAATGGAAATGTGAGTATTAATTTAAAAATTTCACAATAAAAGGAGGAAGGCAATGATTATTAAAGCAGTCAAATTCAGAAAAGACGGATTCTATTCTCAGCCATTTGCTTTTGGAGGAGAAGATGGTATTGAGAAATACGACAAAAATGTTCGATATCGCGGCAGTTTACAGAACTACCTTATTGACACAGGCAAAGAAGTCATTTTGGTAGATACGGGGCTTCCTTGCGGTACACCAGAGGAAGCGCCTGATGAAAACAATCTGGCATACACTGGTAAAGATATATGTTCATACATGGATGCGCTGAAAGCAATTGGGTATAGTGCAGAACAAGTATCAAAAATACTTCTGACTCACAAGCATGCAGATCATTCCGGAGAACTCAAATCTTTTCCAAATGCAAAAATATACGTAAACGAAGAAGAAATATCTGCTGATGAATTGAAAGGTTTGAATAACATAGTTCCTGTATCATTCACTGATGGTGCATATTACAATTTCCCACAAAGTCAAAAGATTTGTGACGGAATATATTACATCAGAGCAAAAGGACACACAAAAGGAAACAGTATTGTTATAGTAGAAGATGAAGGACTCTTCTACATGCTTCATGGCGATATAACATATGTTGATGAAGCGCTTTATCAAAACAAACTTTCGGTTGTATATGAGGATAGAGAAGAGGCGAGAAAAACCTTTGACCGAGTTCGTGAATTTGTTTCGAAACATCCGACAGTATATTGTGGAACACATACTCCTCAAGGATATGAGAATCTTGAAGGAAAGATTGTAGTCGATTTGAGTAATCCTCCGGAAACTATTCCAGCAGGAGAAATAGTATTCAAAACAGCTTCAGGAAAGTATGTATGTTCAATTTGTGGATATGTGTATGACCCGGCTGAAAACAACGGAGTTGCGTTCGAGGATTTACCTGATGACTGGAGATGTCCTCGATGCAAACAGCCTAAAGAAAAATTCAACAAAGCGTAGTTTGATAAGAAAAAACTTGTAATGAAGCCAAAAAAATGTATAATGTACTTGTAACGGTCACATCAATCTGCGCTTTCAAGTTTTTTGAATCGCTTGACAATTGAAATTTAGAGTGATTGTGGGAAAAGTAATACAGGGGGGAAAAATGAAAAGAGTAATTAGTTTAGTTGTTTTAGTAGTTATGGTATTTAGTTTGTCATCATGCTTTTTATCAAATAACTATTCAGCTTCTTCAATGAAGTCAGGACTTGAAAAAGCAGGCTTTTCTGTTGTTGAAAATCCTTATATATCAAGTTTAGATTACAAGGATGCTAAAGGTTTGCAGAAAGTTGTTTACGGATATAAAACAGTTAACGGCGAAGAAGTTGGCGTTTTATTGTTCGTATTTGACAGCATAGATAACGTAAGTGCTTTCACAGATGCTTCAAGTGAGAGATTAGGTGTTATCAACGATTGGGCTAGAAAACATGCATCAAATGAAGAGGGTGGTTTCGTAGGAACTGCCAACAACGTTTTCTGGGCAGGAGACAAAGAAGGTAGAATCGCTGCAGGTATCAAATTGTTGACAGACTGATAATCGACGATTAATATCAAGCTAATATGGCAGGTTTATAGACAAATCCATGTTTTCAGATTGTCTAAAAGCCTGCCTTGTTTTTTGTTACAATTGCCAAGAAAAAAGAGGTTTAACAAATTATTTGTGCTTGATATAATTTTCATAATAGGTGTATAATAATACGTACTCAAAATATTTTCTTTTAAGATAAGATGCTTTATGATTGAGAAATCATTCAATCAATCACAGAACTTTCTGAGTCGTTCAATATGATGGTTATAGCTTAATATGTCGAGGATTAAGAATCCAAAAAGACATTGCATGAAATAGGGTGTGATTGTTATCAGGGATACATCTACTCCAAAGCTGAGCCCATAGAATAAAAGTTGGTCGTTTTGAATATAACAATAGTTATATCGTGTCTATTTGTTTTGCACATAGCCGATTTGTAGAATAAAAAACATTTTTGTTAATCGTTTACAACAAAAGGAGAATTACTATGAAACCAGCTAGTTTTGACAATTTATCTTTTGTTATCGGATTGGATCACGTTATCCAGAACTATAATAAACCCGCTAAAGAAACCTTTCCCAAAATAGAAAAAGGGTGTCATTGTTATGAGGCAATGAGGGGGTATTCTTCACCATGCCCTGATTGCCCGATTTACGGAAAAGACGGTAAGGGTAATTTGCTTTATAATGTTCCTGGAACCGATAAAAAGTATTATGCATCTTTTTCTAACATCACATTAAATGATGGATCAGACGGTTATATTGTTTCTGCAAGCGAATCGGATTACGAAAAAGATAAAAGAGATTTTGAAATAGATCAACTGCTTCACAAGGCTGAGATTTTCCGTAAGGCAAACTATAACTGTGCTTATTGTTATTTTGATGTCAACCTGACAAAGAATCTATTGACATCAGATTTGGTCGAAGTTGTAGATGAAGTTGAATATAAATTGGATATGACAACAAGAGGTTTTACGTATCCTATTAAATTTACAGATTACACGAAGTGGTTCCACGATCTGAAGGTCATATCAGATAAAGAAGAATATGAAGATATGACAAATCGTGAAAAACTCATTGAAAGATACAATCAGGGTATCACAAGTGCAAGTCTTATTTTCAGAGCAAGATCTACATCCGGTTATCTGACATGGCATAAACACAGCATATACATGTACAAGGTAAAAGGAAATGATGATTTGTTTGCAATTTACGTTTTGAGAGATATTGCTTTCAAGGTAATCAATGAAGACAATACACGTAAAAACGAAGACATCGTAAGAATTCTTGCAAATGAATATGCAACCGTTCTTTATGTAGATGTGTTAACAGGTGTGGTTTCAAGTTGTAAATTGCCTAAATCCTGGGATGCAAGTCTGAAAAAGGATATAAGCGACAAACCTTTTACTGAGGTGTGGAGAAAGTACATAAAACTTTATGTAAAGAATTCTGATGCTGAAAAAATGTCTAAATTGTTAGACAAAGAATACATGACTCAGTATTTTGAGAATAAAACAAATCTGTCTTTTGTTTTTAGAATGGGAACAGAGAGTGAGTTCAAATACTATGAACTAAAAGTTGTTAAAGCAAACGAAGGCGATTTGAAAGCGTTGGTTGTAGGTATGGCAGATAAAGATGAAGAAATTCGTTCTGCCAATGAAATGCAGAAACAGCTTGAAACAGCTCTCGTTCTTGCCCAAAATGACGCTCTTACAAATGTCCGCAATCGTACAGGGTATGATATGTGTGAAAGACAAATCAATGCAGAACTCGAAAAAGGCAATGCTGATGGATTTGCCGTTATCATGTTCGACGTGAATGGTCTTAAGATGGTAAATGATGCTTATGGTCACGATAAGGGCGACCAGATGCTGATAAATGCATGTAAGATTATTTGTGATGTGTTTAAACACAGTTCAGTATTCAGACTTGGCGGAGATGAGTTTGTTGCTGTTGTAAGAGGGAAAGATTATGACAAGTGCAACTCATTGCTGCAAAAACTTCGTGATATAGTTACAGAAAACGAAGAAAAAGATGGACCTGCATATGAAAATGTGTCTATGGCCAGCGGAATGGCGATATATAATCCGAAAATAGATAAGTACGTATACGACGTATTTATGAGAGCTGATGAAGCTATGTATGAGAATAAAAATCATATGAAGGTTCTGAGAGCTAAGAGAAACCTGCAAAGAAGAAACAGAGGTTGAGTCAATAGTTTTACTGCATAGTAAGATTTTTCTGCTTTGCAAACTTTCTTCATTAATGGGAGTATTCCAATGATTAAAGATTTCATTTTGCAAAACTGGGCTACAATTCTTGTAGTTGTTGCTTTTGCAATATTGCTAAAAACAACTGTCTTTTTGGAACGAAAAGTCATAAACAGGATGTTTTTGTTAATCACAATGATTTTTGTGCTGTCGATTATTGTGTTCTTTGAGTTTTATTTTGGTGATCAAGGCACAAACAAAGAACTAAGAGTAGTGCTGATGGCAATCAGGTATAGTGCTACACCTTTTATAATTGCAATGGTAATGTATACACTTGTCAAGAAAGCTCCTTGGTATATATTCACCCCTGCGATGGTGTTTGCGATACTTAATTTCATTTCCATATTCACTGGCATTGTTTTTGGCTTGGATGAGAAAGGCAATCTGGTAAGAGGAGCGCTTGGATATTTGCCATATATAGCGGTGGGAGTATATAGTTTCTTTTTGGTATTTATCCTCATTAAACAAAGTAATAAGCAAGCAACTGAAATCATTCCGATAATGTTTTTGTGTTTTGCCTTTGCCTCGGGATTGGTTTTGCCTTTTGTTCTCGGCAAGAATTATTCTCAGATTTTCTGTACAACAATAGTAATTGCATTGTTTGTCTATTATGTCTTTTCAATTCTGCAAATTACAAAGAAAGACCCACTTACCGGCCTTTTGAATCGTCAGGCATACTATGCGACAATTGAAGACAACCCTAAAGATATAACTGCGATTGTATCCATAGATATGAATGGATTAAAGCCTATTAATGACACTAAAGGGCATGCCGAAGGCGATAACGCCATAGTAACTTTGTCACTTTGCTTTTTGCGTGCTGCAAAAGCCAAACAATTGGTTTTCAGAGTCGGTGGAGATGAATTTGTTGTTGTGTGCCGCAGAACAAGTGAAGACGAAGTTAAACTATTTGTTGATTTAGTTCAAAAATATGTATCTGAAACTGATTATAGCTGCGCAATTGGTTATAGTTATTCATCTGATGGCTCTAAGTCAATAGATGAAATGCTCTTGGAATCAGACAAGATGATGTATGCTCAAAAAGCATTGCATTACGCCAAATTAGGCGTAGTGAGAAATCACGACTAGTGTTATTAACGATTTTTTACGGAGAAGAGATATGGAATTTACCGAAGTTTTGAAAAACAGGTATTCGTGTAAAAAGTATTCGGATAAACAAGTGAGTAAGGAAGCACTCGAAGAAATTGTAAATGCTTCAAGAACTGCTCCGACTGCAAAGAATTTACAGGAGCATAGAATCCATGTCTACCAGTCAAAAGAAAAACTTGCCTTGATAGACAGTGTAACACCGTGCAGATACAACGCACCGACAGTTATCGTTGTCGCGTTTGACAAAGACAATGTTTTTGTATATCCCGGAGAAAAGAGAGATTCAGGTGTAGAGGATGCTACAATCGTTGCAACTCACTTGATGCTCGCTGCTCAAAATGCAGGAGTGGATAGTTGTTGGGTAAATTTTTTTGATCCAGACAAACTTAAAAAAGCGCTCGATTTGCCGGAAAATGAAGAAGTGCTTATGATTTTGGACCTGGGTTATTCAGCAAATGGCTATAATCCTATGCCAAATCACTCAATCAGAAAAGATTTATCTGAAACAGTATCTTTTGAAAAATGACTATATAACAAACGAGGACACTTGCCAAAGAAGGTAAGTGCCCTTTTGAATATATTCATATTTTTCAGAAAAAAAGCCTTACGTCATTGAATTCTCCGTGAAGCTCTTCATAATCTTGTCCGAGATAACAAGCAAAACTGCTGATGTGTTCAAATCCTTTTTCTTTGTAATAACTTATGCTGTCATGAACGTTATTGTAATCTACGACAAGTTTTTTGGGAGGCTTTTGCCAATTTGAAAAGAATGAGTTGTCATACCAGTACTCAAGAACCTTGGAATCCTTTTTCCCGAATAAACTGAGCAAATCACTTTGCTTAGTCTTTTCTTCTTCGGAAATCATTCTTGAGGATTCTTTCATGTCTCTTTCAAAAGGAGCATACTCGACAAAAATACCTTTTGCAGGTTTGACTTTTTTAGGTGGAACAGATGTGTTGAAATATGCTAGATATGCCAGTTTTGCGTCAGGAAAATCCTTTTGTATTTCCGAGAGCATTCTGTTCATGACCATTAGTTGCTGATCCGACGGGGAAAGGGAAGAACACTTTTTGCAATGGCAGTGGCTGTCTTTTTTGTCATCAAGCCAGAAATAGAAGTTGTGACTGCTTTTGTACAGTTTTTTTGCCAATTCTTTTGCTCTTTTGGCGACAATGTCCATAGCTTCTTCACTTGAAACGCAGAAATTCAGATCAGGAGTTCTTTCTCCATTTTCATTCATTCTGAAATACTCGGGATTAGTTTCAAACATGTCTCTGGGCATAAGATATGAGCCGCAGTGCATTTCATATTCGATTTTTAATCCCATACTTTCTGCATAATCTATCTTGTCTTGGAATTCTTTTGTATCCATGTCAGAGAGCATTTTTTCGAGATTGAGATGAGCCCTGTATCCTCCAACGGGGTGAAGACCAAGACAATCAATATTGTTATCTATGAGCCTGTCTATCCATTTTTTGCTCAATTCTTCAGGGTGTATCAGCAGACTTGTCATATACTATTCCTTTTGTTGATAGTTTTTACAAAGATATTGTAACAAAACTGATTGTTTTTGACAAGATTGTCACTTTTTGTTGGCTTTTGAAATAATATAGAAAAAGCGTGATTGTAAAAAAGAAAAATAATATGTATAATATGCGTGTATATTTTTTTATGAAGAAACTTGGTGAAATTAATGGATAAAATGGTATTCACTGAAAATAGAATAAAAGTATTCGAGCAGATGGACGACAATTCCATTATGGTTATATTTTCCAGAAGAGGACCGGATGTCACTTTTCAGGACAAATATGAAATAAACAGAAACTACTACTACTTGTCTGGCGTAGTTGAATATGACAACATACTTGTGCTCAAAAAGAAAGACGGTACATGCAAGTCATTGATGTTTATTAAGCCATATGACGAGCTCAAGGCAAAATGGGTCGGTGCTCCAAAGACAAAAGAGGAAATAATGAATATTTCCGGAGTTGAAGAAGTTGCTTACCTTGATTCATTTGATTCAACAATTGTGAGATATATGCAGTCTTACGGAACAATGTACCTGGATATTGTCACAAAAGAAAAGGATCAGGAACTTGATTTCGTGGATAAATATGCAGATGAAATCAGGAATAGAATGCCGTGGGTAAGCATTAAGAACGGCAGACCTTTGATTCAGCACGCAAGAACAGTCAAACAAGAACCTGAACTTGAACAAATGCGCACTGCAATTGATATAACAAACAAGGGTATTCAGAACATTTTGAGACATATGAAGCCAATGTATGAATACCAGCTCGAAAGTTATTTTGATCAGGCAATTAAGTATTACGGCGCAACGGGTTATGCTTTCCCGACTATAGCAGCCAGCGGCAAGAATGCTTGTTGTCTTCACTACAGCGATAACAACTCAATGGCAAAAGACGGAGACCTCATACTATTTGACCTCGGAGCCAATTACAATTGTTATTGTGCTGACATTTCAAGAACTTTCCCTGTAAACGGAGTATATTCAAGACGCCAGAAACAGTTATATGATATCGTTCTGCAAGGTCAGAAGCTGGTATTTGGAAAAGCTAAACCGGGTGTTACAACAAAAGAACTGAACGGTTTTTTGAGAGAGTATTACAAGGTTGAACTAAAAAAGATCGGACTTATTGAAGAGGGAACCGAAGAAGAAGTTTCCAAGTACTATTTCCATGGTGTTTCGCATCATATAGGAGTTGATGTACATGACTTGGCAGATAATGCTCCTCTTAAGGCAGGCTGTGTGATTTCAAATGAACCTGGGCTTTATATAAGTGAAGAGGGTATAGGAATCAGAATTGAAGATGATGTCCTTATCACAGAAAACGGAGCTGAATGGCTATCACCTCAGATAATTAAAGAAACAGAAGATATAGAAAAGTTCATTAAAGAAAACAAAATATAATTACGGAGCAGAACATGGAAGAAAACAAAGACTACTCAGTAAACGCAACAGATAATCCCGACACAGAACCTCATGTTGAGGATTATGAGAGCCAATTCATTAATACGTCCACTATGGACAAAACTCCCGTTGTTAACCACAAGGGAATGAATCTGTTTGCTTCAAAAAAAGATGATTTTAAGCGAATGAAAATGGCATATATTTCAAACGGACTGCTTTTGATGCTGTTTGGAATAGTGGATTTTGTCATCATGCACAATCTTTTGATGGAAATGTTCCCGCAATTTGCTTCACTGGCAATTCTCATTTTCACTATGGTCTTGCTTGGAGTGGTAACATTATTGCAGGGGTTAATCCTGAAAAATGAAGTGAAGTCAAAATCTTTTTGGCTGGACAAGACTTACGACATTTCCATTGATGACAGCAATGAATTAAAAGTTGATACAACTCTTATGCCACTAGGATATTTGAAATCTATTTTCAGCAAACTGTCATACGGATGTTTGTATGGAATAAGCTGCATTGCAATATTGACTGTGGCGACTGAACCTACAGTAAATATGAGAGTGCTTGGCATGGCTTTACTTGTTACTGTTATTTCTTGCTTTATTGTCATCAACAGAATGAAAGAAGCAAGTCGAAAACTTCCATATAACAAATTGAAATTCTATTGTGAGGGCTATGTTTTGGAATGTACAAGCAAGCTCAGACACTGGAGAAAAATCTGATATAACAAAAACAGAACCATTTCCAACAAGCGACGATGGTTCTTTTTTGTGAAATGAAAAAGGAGTAAAAAATGAAAGCTGGAGTATTTTACAGAGCAAATGATCTTAGAGTTGAAGAAATAGCAAAACCTGTTCCAAAGAGTGATGAAGTGCTTATAAAAGTAAAAGCATGCGGAATCTGCGGAACAGATGTTCACATATTCAATGGAGATAAAGGTTGTTTTCCGACACCTGAAGGCACTGTTTTGGGCCACGAATTTGCAGGTGTAGTTGAAGAGATTGGTGTCGATGTAAAAGATATCAAGGTCGGCGACAGAGTATGCGTTGATCCGAATAAATTGTGTAATGATTGTTACTATTGCAAGAGTGGAATAGGACATTTTTGCGAAAACATGATTGGAATTGGAACAAGTATAAACGGAGGCTTTGCCGAATACTGCGCAGTTCCACAATCTCAGGTATATAAGATTGCAGATACAACAACGTTTGAAATGGCTGCAATGACTGAACCTGTCGCATGTTGTGTACACGGCATGGATATGTGTGAAATATCTTGCGGTGATACTGTTGCCATTATTGGCGGAGGCATGATCGGAATGATCATGCTGCAGTTGGCAAAGATTTCAGGCGCTGGAAAGCTCATTATGATAGAGCCTGTAGAATCAAAAAGAGAAATAGCAAAAAGACTTGGCGCTGACATCACAATCGATCCTATTAAAGAAAATGTGAAACAAGTGTTGTCAGACAACAATATAAGCAGAATATCAACTGTCATTGAGTGTGTTGGAAAGACATCGACTATCGAACAGGCAATTGAAATAGCAGGCAAGAAATCCGTAGTAATGATGTTTGGTTTGACAGCTCCAGAAGATACCATATCTGTAAAGCCTTTTGAAATATTCCAAAAAGAGATTGTCTTAAAAGCATCTTTTATTAATCCCTATACACAAAAGAGAGCATTGTCTCTTATAGACGGGCATAAGATTGATGTGTCTTCTATCGTTTATGCTTGTGAACCGCTTGACAAGTTGCCACAGATACTGTCCGATGCATCACTGCGCGCAAAGGGCAAGTTCATAATAATCCCATAATAGACAAGTCATGCGTATTCTTTCTTTTGGAGAAATACTCTGGGATGTTTATCCCGACGATAAGTGCATAGGTGGAGCGCCATTGAATTTCGCTGTGCATTTCTGCAAATTGGGCGGACATTCCTATATGGCGTCAGCAATAGGAGAAGATGACCTTGGAAAGCAGGCTATTCAAAAACTGAAATCATGGAATGTTAACACCGATTATGTCAATGTGGATAAACAATTACAGACAGGACAGTGCATTGTAAAACTGGATGAAAAAGGGATTCCTACGTACAATTTGCTAAGAAACGTGGCATATGACCATATAGAGTGCAGAGCAGAAAACGAGCAATTTGATGCTTTGTATTTCGGCACATTGTCTTTGAGAGATTCAGATAACTTAATCAGCTTAAAAAATCTTTTGAAGAACAACCTTTTCAAAGAGGTTTTTGTTGATGTGAACATAAGACCTCCGTTTTACTCAAAGGATAGCATCTTGTTTGCTTTGGACAATGCAACCATTATAAAAATCAGTGATGAAGAGTTGCCTATATTATTAAAAACAGTTTATGGTGATTTGTCTGATGGTAAAAATGCTTTTTCTTTGTTGTCTGAATCTTTTCATAATCTGAAAATGATTATTCTGACAATGGGAGAAAAAGGTTCGGTTGCATATGATTGCAAAAATACCCAAAAATACGAAATGAGAGCGAAAAAAGTGACTGTGGTATCGACTGTAGGTGCAGGAGATAGTTTTTCTGCAGCATTTATGTATAGTTATTTGTCCGGTAAAAATATAGAGGAATGCCTTAGAGAAGCAAGTGAATTAAGCGCATTTGTGGTTTCTCAAAAAGATGCAATTCCCGAATAATCACAAAAAGAGAAGAAAAATGTGGTACTACTCAGCTAATGACTATTTCAAAGAAAGATTCGGACAAAAAATGTACAAACTGTCTTTGTCCGGGGGTTACACATGCCCAAACAGAGATGGTACAAAAGGAATAGGCGGATGCATTTTTTGTTCTGAAGGCGGTAGCGGAGATTTTTCTGAAAGCTTATTCAATCAGGATTATTCAAGTGCTATCGACAATGCCAAAAACAGAGTTCGTAACAAAACAGGAGTAAAATGTGGCTACATTGCCTATTTTCAGAGCTATACAAGCACATATATGCCTGCGGGTGTATTTGAGTCTATGCTAGATAAAGCGCTTCAGGATGAAGATATTTTGGCTGTTTCGATTGGTACTAGAGCCGATTGTCTGGGCGAAGATATTCTCGGTATTCTGGACAAGGCAAATAAGATAAAGCCAATTTTTGTTGAAATAGGGCTGCAGACAATTCACGACTCAACAGCAAGACTGATCAACAGATGTTTTGAATTGAGCGAATATGAACAATCAGTAAGAAAACTGCATGAATTGGGAATTAACGTGATTACACATGTAATTATAGGGTTGCCTAATGAAAGCAAAGAAATGATCTTAAAAACAATTGAGTACGTAGGAAAACATACAGACGGAATAAAGCTGCAATTACTCCACGTGCTAAAAAATACAACACTTGAAAAACTCTACGACAGAGGAGAATTTCAAGTGTTGGATTTAGATGAATATATAGATATTCTTTGTCTTTGTGTGGAAAAACTTCCCAAAAATGTCGTGATTCACAGACTTACTGGCGATGCGCCGAAAAAACTGTTGGTAGCACCGCTTTGGTCTGCAGACAAGAAAAATGTAATAAATACAATAAGAAAAGCATTTATACAAAGGGACATCTGCCAGGGAAGGCTAGCATAAAACGCATATTATATTTTTGTTTTCGCGCTCACTTCACGATTTCTATCTCATCCCATCCTTCTTCTTTATCCGGAGCGATGTAATAGGAAAGCATTTTGTCATAAACTTCATCAGGGACTTGACGGTCCCTGCTTTTGTTTCTTTCTTTGCATGTAGCAACATCGACATCGAAGACGACGCATTTCTTTTTGCATTTGATGTTTTTTATTGATTCTAGAAAACGGATTCTTCCCGGTTTGTACACGTTTGTGGCATCATATATGCAATTCTGACCATCGCTAAGAGCGTCTGTCAATCTCTTGTGCAATGTGTCAAATATGAGGGCATTTTTAGAGTTGTCCTGAACGTTTCCCAAAAGCTCTATTCTGATCGCATCAGAACTGAATACTTTATAGTCGTCTTGGGATAATTTATCTGCATATGTGGATTTTCCGCATCCCGGCAAACCTACAAGCATCACTAAGATCGGTTCTTTTTCCATTTTAATCTATGCTTACAACGGTGTAGTCTCTGGCTTCAACAGCTTGTTTTAAAACACTGTTTTCAACAGGAGAACTCAGTGTGACAACAGCTTTTCCTTCGGTGTGGCTTACATTTGCATTGACTACGCCTTCAACTGATTCAAGAGCTTTTTTAACTGATGCTTCACAGTGTGGGCACATCATACCTTTGATTACGATTGTTTTTGTTTCCATTTTGTTTTCTCCTTTTTCAGCAACGTCGAGTAATCTGCCATCGCTGTTTGTTGTTATTTGTTTCTTCTTTTTGTTTTTTCGTGGTTTGTGTATGTTTATAAGGTTGAGTCTCAATGCATTCATGCATACGCAAAAGCTGGATAAGCTCATTGCTGCGGCTCCGTACATGGGCTCCATTGTGATGTTTGCCCATACAAACAGACCTGCTGCTATAGGAATGAGGCAGCTGTTGTATATAAGTGCCCAGAACAAGTTTTCTATTATGTTGTAATATGTTTTCTTGCTCAGTCTTATAGCTGCACTGACATCTGTCAGATTATTCTTCATAAGTACGACATCAGCTGAATCAATAGCAACATCCGTTCCGGCTCCAATAGCCATTCCGATGTTGGCTCTTGTAAGAGCAGGTGCATCATTGATTCCGTCACCTACCATGCAAACTTTGCCATGCTTTTGAAGTTCTTTTATTATTTTTTCTTTTTCATTAGGTAAAACTTCAGCGATTACTTCGTTGACTCCAGTCTGTTTGCCTATGGCTTTGGCTGTCCTCTCGTTATCGCCCGTGATCATTACTACATGAATACCCATGTCCTGAAGTTCTTTTATGGCTTTAGGACTGTCTTCTTTGATTGTGTCTGCTATTGCAATAATGCCGATTAGCTCATTATCTTTTGAGAAGAATATAGGTGTTTTTCCTTCTTGAGACAATTTGTCTGCCAATTCTTCTTCGCCTGAAGAAACAATGGCTGTTAAGCTTATGTAGTTTTTGTTTCCGGCTCTGTATTCTTGACCATCAATCTTTGCTTTTATACCATTGCCTGACAATGACTTGAAGTCTGTGGATTCTATGTTTTCTATGCCGAGATCCTGAGCATGTTTTGTTATTGCTTTGGCCAATGGGTGTTCGCTTTTGCTCTCCAATGAATAAGCTATTTTAAGTAGTTCTGTTTCGCTGTAGTTGCCTAAAGGCAAAACATCAGTAACAACCGGTTTTCCGTTTGTTATAGTACCTGTTTTGTCCAAAGCTACTATTTGAATATTTCCCGTTTCCTGTAACGCTTCTGCTGTTTTGAATAATATGCCGTTCTTTGCGCCTATTCCGTTACCGACCATAATGGCAACGGGAGTAGCAAGACCGAGAGCACAAGGGCAGCTCACAACCAATATGGTAATGGCTCTGGCTAGGGAATAACCAATGGGCTGGCCTATTATCATCCATATTGCAAAAGTGATTATTGAAAGCAGAATGATGACCGGTACAAATATTCCGGATATTTTGTCAGCCAGTCTAGCGACAGGGGCTTTAGTAGCCGATGCTTCGCTTACCATTTTGATGATTTGAGCAAATGTGGTGTCTTCGCCTACTTTACTTGCTCTGCATTTTAAAAAGCCCGATTGATTTATTGTTGCTGACGAAACATTGTCATTACACTTTTTATCTACAGGAATGCTTTCTCCTGTAAGGGAAGACTCATCAACAGCGCTCTCTCCTTCGAGAACTATGCCGTCAACAGGAATCCTTTCTCCCGGTCTGACAACGAAGATGTCGTTGACTCTTACTTCGTCTATATCTACTGTTATTTCTTTTTCATCCCTAATGACATTTGCTGTTTTCGGAGCCAGCTTCATCAAACTCTTCAGGGCATTCGTGGTTTTGCCTTTTGAGTAAGATTCAAGGGTTTTGCCAACAGTAATCAAAGTCAAAATCATTGCAGATGATTCAAAATACAATTCCATCATCAGTTTCATGACTTGCTCCGCATCTCCATCGAGTTGAGCCCTGGTCATGATGAATAAGATTACTACGCTGTATATAAACGCTGCGCCTGATCCAATTGCGATGAGAGTGTCCATGTTAGGGGCGCGATGAAACAAACTCTTGAAACCGCTTATAAAAAACTGTCTGTTGATGAAGATGATAATAATTGTCAGAATCATTTCAACAAGGCCAACTGCTATGTGATTTCCACTGAAAAATTCAGGCAAAGGAAAGTTGAACATAGAGTGTCCCATAGAAAAGTACATTAGTACCAACAGGAAAGCCACAGACGTTATAAGCCTCTTTAAAAGTTTAGGTGTTGTCTTGTCTTTTAATGCTTCCTCTTCAGATTTCAACTTGTTTGAAAAATCTGATTTTTTATTGCTTTGTTCAAACTTTATTTGTGCTCCGTATCCGGCATTTTCTACAGCTTTGATTATGTCAGAAGAATTGGCATTTCCTTCTACACCCATAGTGTTTGTCAGCAAACTTACACTGCATTTTTGAACACCTTTAACTCCGCTTACGGCTTTTTCAACACGAGCCTGACAGGCAGCACAGCTCATTCCGGTGATAATATATTGTTCCATAGTTCTATTTCATCACTTTCTGAAGTGTGTTGACCAATTCCTGAAGCTTTTCATCATTTCCTTGTCTTATGTCATTTACAACACAGGTTTTGATGTGATCTGACAACAATACTTTGTTAAAGCTATTCAGTGCAGAATTAATTGCAGATACTTGAGTAATGATATCCAGACAATAGGCGTTTGATTCTACCATTCCTTTTACTCCGCGAATCTGGCCTTCAATCCTGTTCAGTCTGTTTAAGAGTGCCTTTTTTTCTTCATCCGTGCGCTTTTTTGTCTTCTCCAGACAATGCTCACATTTATTTAAATCGTTTTTGTTGTTCATAATATTCTCCATATACCCCTATGGGGTATTTATACCTAGAATTGTAACCCATATAATATACCTGTGTCAATGGAAAAATCTATTTTTGAAAGGATTTTCATTATGTCAGACGAAGAAAAGAATGCAAAAAAGGAAAAGAAAGAAAAGAAATCCAAAAAGAAAAAAGAAGTAGTTTATGTCGAAGAACGTGGATATTATGAGAACAACGGAAAGATAGACAACATAAATGAAGTATTTGACAGCGTAAAGAAAGTCAAACACAAGACTTCAACGTTCTGGGCAGATTTTAAGAAATTCATTGCTAAGGGCAATATTATAGATCTGGCTGTTGCGCTGGCTATAACCACAGCATTCAATGGTTTGATAAATTCCATTGTTTCTTCATTCATCATGCCGATTTCCGGTTATTTATTGGGAACACATGATTTGAGCTCATTGAAGTGGGTCTTAAGAGAAGCAGTTGAAGCAGATGAAGCTTTGGGTACTAAAGCTATCGCGGAAGTAGCGGTAACGTACGGACAATTTCTACAGGCTTTGCTGAATTTCTTTGTAATAGCATTGACTTTGTATTTCTTTGTCAAGACATTCTTGAAATTGCAAAACACACTTCACAAGAAAGAAATTGCGGAAGCTGAAGAAAAAGCAAAGATAGAAGAAGAAAAGAAAAAGCAGGAAGAAGAAAAAGAAGAAGCAAGAAGAGCAAAAATTGCTGAACAAAAAGAGGCAGAAAGAAAAGAACTCCTGGAAAATGTCAACAGACAAACAGAAGTTCTTGAAAAAATTGAAGCTTTACTCAGAGATGGCAAGAAATGAGCTTGCACTCTTTTGGGCAGGAGTATGTAATTTTTCCTTCGTCAATCTTGACCTTAATTTCTCCGTAAGGAGTCGGAACACTTCCTTGTGCATATGTCAGGTCTGACATGTGAGGCAAGATAACGAATTCTTTGAATCCCGGTTTAATTGGTTTTATTCCGAGAACAGTGGTTTTTAAATATACAGCCGGGTAGGCAGACCAGGAGTGACAATTGCTTCTTGAGTTTTGTTTTCCCGGCTTATTAAATGTTTCGGTAGTGGTCCTTATTCCATCCAGGATCATTGAGTTGTAGTCTCGTCTTATGGACTGCAAAACTAAATCGTGCATATCTAAATTGTCCAGCAGAGAATAAGCATTGTGCAAGAAGAACGGAGAACCTATGTGTACATAACCATCCGGGGCCATGTCAGAATCAAAAGCCCCTTTGACGTTGTTAGCCGGAGTTCCTGCAACATAGTTTCCATTTTTTATGTTATCTATTACGAATCTGCTTGCGCATTCTTTTCTATCTTCAGTAGCAATGTCAAATAAGACAGCATAGGTGTTCGTCTGAACACTTATTTTTTTATACTTCAGATATTCTTTGTATGATTCAGGCTCTCTACCGATTTTAGAAAAATAGTTTGAGTAAATGGCATAACCAAACTCATCTCGTGCCGTATCTACATAAGCACTGGCACTATCATCCCAACAATAAGTATTGATTGCATTTTTTATTTCAGTTGAAAGTTCTTTGTAGTGATTGCCAAGTTTTGAATTGCCTAATTCTTCTTCGACCTGAGCATATACATCCAGGACTTTTTTCAGCATCATGCTGTTTGCTGTGGCTTCTCCGCATTGAATCAAATCATTGTTTGCCCATTCAATAAGATTCCATGCGCCGTCAATTGAAAGCAATTTTCTTTCTGACAATTGTACTTCGCTTCTTCTTATTGATTCTTCAATTGAAGGCATGATTTCTTTTAAAAACTCAATGTCACCTGTGTACATGTAGTGATCGTAAACAGACAGCATCCACATATAGCTCCAGATAGGAATTGTGCCTTCCGGATAAGTTGGGAAGCATGCACATGGCAGGTTTAATCTGTTCAAGTACCTCGGGTTGTTTGTCCTGTATATCTTTTGAAGACCATCTTCAATGGATTGGGAAATGAGTTTGTTGTGACTCTTGTTCATCTCATATTCGCCGAAGCAATTGAGATTGATTAAAGAGGTAATGCTTCCATCTCCGGTCCATGGATTCTGTTCGTAAGCAGGGCAATCTACATATGTATCCAATGTACAGCATTTTGCTGTGTGTTCACACATTCTGTATATCTCATTTATTTCTTCATCCGAACAAGAAAAACCATAAGTCTTTTCTATCGGATATGACATATCTATGCATGAAACAGAATGAACAATGATTGTTTCAGGACAAGGGTCCAATGTTATAAATGCGTATCTGAACCCTCTGCGAACAGGACTTACATAAGTCTGCTCTCCGCCTTTTGAAGAATAGATCAAAGTCATGCGATCATTCATGAAATTGGCGCCGTCTTTTGTCATAGATTCAAAGAAATCTATTCTGAATTTGTAATCCTTGGGGGCGTTGATCTTTATTTCAATGTTTCCTATTTGTTCATCATCCCAGTCAATAATTCCGACTATTGTTTTGTCGTGAGGGAGCAGTTCAACAGGAAACACTATCTCTTTTTTGTCCAGTCTTTTTATGTGTGCATTAAGGCTGCAAAAGCTGGGGAAAATAACGGAGCCGAGTTGAGTTTCATACTTAGCTGTTTTCAGCATAGAATGGTATCCAGGTTCTTTAGAAATGACTTCTTTGGAATCAGCAAGTTTGATAAAGCCTAGAGAGTAATCCTTAGCACTTGTATCATATTTGTTGTTGCTTTTTAAGTCGTTCCATGGGAAAAATGGTTTAGAATTTGAACTGCCTGGATCTTCCACAAAACGCCAGTTGATATCTTTTCCGTAACCGCACATCATTATGTCGGGTAAAGATCCTCTTATACAGAGAATACTCGGACTCTCGCTCACCGTTATTGTGTCACCAAATCCAACTTGTTTTCCGTTGCAATAAGCTTCTTTGACTCCTGAAACAAAATATACAATGATATTTGTAAAGGCAGAAGAAGTCAGAGTTGAGAAATACAGGCCTGAATTGGTATTGCTCCCGACGGGTGAAAGCACTTTGTGGTAATCTTTATAGCTGCTGAGAATGGCTGTGTTGAGTATGGAAGCAGGATAAGAACGCTTGTTGTCATCAAGAAGTTTTAAATCTGATTTGTGTAAAGCATAGAATGGGTGTCTAATAAGGCTGTCGCCATGGATATACACACCGTCGCACGCATAGTCATCTATGTTTTGCTCTTTGTTTGCGTCGAATATTTCTTCTTTTGCTCCGCCTTCGACCAGATATGGCACCCCGTCGCTCAATGGTGAATACTCACCGGTCATGACATTTTTATCTGAAACAAGTATTACGTGATTATCTATGCTTATTTCAAAAGCTACGCCATCCCTGTTTTTTTCGCCTGTACTGCAATATAGTACTGTCAGTGTATTTAAGCCTTTTTTTACAAATGAACTTATGTCAACTACTTTGTACGCTAAATCAAAAATATATGATCTCTCACACATTCTGAATGCATAACTGCCGTTGATGAAAACGGCTGCATAGTCAGTGGGGCATATGGCAATAATTGCGTTATCATTGTCAAGAAAAAAAGATGTAGACAATGTGTACCATTTCCGTTTAATCGGATCGTCATGGCACACAAATCTAGTTTTGCAGTTAAATGTGTAATTGCCTTTTACAATTTTAGCTGAATTATCCATATTCCATCCCCTGACTCTATTTTTTTTCTTCTACATTATATTCCCGATTTGTTATTTTTACAAATAATTGTACAAATAGCGGTTGACAAAAATCGCAATTAATGTCATTATGCAATAGAAATCGTACGGAGGACAAAACTATGCTGAAAGACTATGTTGAACCGATCAGAACAAAGAAAGTATTATCTCACCCGAAAATAGTAAAAAAGGGAACTATTGCAGTTGGTGTCGTTGAGTCAACTCCAGTTGTATGGAAAGGCAGGCTGATGCGTTTTGAATGGCTCCACGGCAGAGCTTGGGCAAATGAGAATAACAAAATAGGAATAGAAGAAGGCTGTTTTCACTTTGTGGATATGGAGACAAACGAATACACTCAGCCTTTTGCGATTGGTTATTCATTTGGGTGTGCACATGTTGAAAACGAAAAGATGTATGTGTTTGGCACAAGAGGAGATGCAGCCGGTCACGCAATAGATACTTTTGTATCAACGGATTTGGTAAGCTGGGAAAAAATAGGAGAACTTGAAGTACCAGACGAGTTTACGATATATAACACATCAGTGTGCAAGGGCAAAGACAAATATGTCATGGCAATAGAAATGGGAGGGAAGAATCCCTTGATAGGAACAGTTTTCACATGCTTTTTCGCCGAGTCCCAAGATCTTGCCAATTGGACATTGCTTTCAATGGACAAATATGAATACTCAAAAGAAAGATATACTGCTTGTCCCGTCATAAGATACTGCAATGACTATTATTACATGATTTATCTTGAGCGTATGCCTTTGCACAGATATGTTCCATATATAGTCAGGACAAAAGACTTTGAGAGTTTTGAATTGGGCCTTCAGAGTCCTGTTTTGTGGTTTGACGACAATGACAGGATTCTTTACAAAAAAGAATGGTTTACGGAAGAAGAAAAAAAGCTAATTGATTCGTCAATCAACCTCAACAACAGTGATGTGGATTTGTGTGAATATGAAGGCAAAACCGTGATTCTGTACAGTTGGGGAAACCAATATACACAGGAGTTTCTGGCCAGAGCTGAATATGACGGTTCTGTTGAGGAGTTTTTGGAGTCATATTTTGATATAACTTAAGAAAAATGGTCTGTTTAATCACCGGACAAAGGTGAAAAAACAGACCTTTTTTGTTAACAATATTTTATAATCATCTTTAGGACTCTTTTTGCGCTCTTTCTTGCCATGCTGATCGGAACGGTGCCGTCTTTAATTGCATTTGCAACGCTTTCCGTCTCGCCCCTAGGCATTTTCAAATCGCTTCCAGCAAGTAGTTCTTTAACATTGCTTGAGTCGTTACAGAAGTCTGTAAGGACTACTCCTTTGAATTTGAATTCTTTTCTGATCATTCCTTCAATTAAGCCTTTGTGTTCAGCAGCTTTTACTCCGTTAACAAAGTTATATGAAGTCATGATGGAATCCGGATGACCTTCTTTGAGTGCAATCTCAAAACCTTTTGCATAAATTTCCCTTATGGCTCTGGATGAAATGACGCTGTTTGATTGCAATCTCATATATTCAGTGCTGTTTGCAAGATAGTGTTTAATGTCTGTAGCTGCTCCTCCGTGATTGACTCCTCTGCAAATTGCAGCTGCAATTTTACCATTCAAATAAGGATCCTCCGACAGGTATTCAAAGTTTCTTCCGCACAGAACGCTTCTCTGAATGTTCATTGCCGGTGACAGCCACAATCCTGAATTTTCATAAACAATTTCTCTTGCTATTGAATTACCTTGTTCAAAAGCAAGTTCTTCATTCCAGGAAGAACACAACATATTCTGAGCAGGGTAGTTTATAAGAGGACCTTTGTGTGTTTCCAAACGCAGACCGCATCCTGCATCAGCTCTCAAGTATTCAGGTATTCCTCTGTCAGGCAAATAGCCGATTGTGTCAAATTGGTTTCCGCCCGTCAACATTGCGAGTTCTTCAGGATTCAGATCACAAATGAGTTCATCAATTGTTATTTTGCCGCTGAGGACATTTCTCAAGTCATATTTGTTTTTAATTGGATTCAACTCATGGTGTACCCAGACAGAGTCATCGACGTTTTGTGCCTTAACTACTACTTTTTTGGATTTGACACTGAGACTTGTCTCATCGGTTCTTACCAGGGTAAAGTATGCAAAGTTAGGCGCCTGCGTTGTGTTGGACAAAAACTTTAAAATTGACAATCCTTCAGGCAGTTCAATTTTAATCGGACCGGCTGTCTTGTATACGGGTTGTTTATCTTCTTCACTTGTGTGAAGGATCCTGACGCCATTTACATCTCTTGTGACATTTGAAACCAAAAGTGTGAAGCTTTCTGAAAAGTCGGTTTCTTCATTGTAGTTACAATATCTGATGTAGAGGTCATAAATGCCGCTCTTTTCAACGTTTATTTCATATTCAACATATCTTCCGGGTTTAAAGAATCTTGCTGCTCCGACTCCGTTTTTGATTATTCCGTCGGGATCGGAAAATGGTCTTGGAACTACATACAAAGCGTTGCCTGAATACGCACCTGCTTCAAAAGTGGTTTCTTTGTCCGCAAAGACTTTGATGGGTTTAGTATTTCTGCTGATTGTCAGGGATATTTGTGACAAGTCCAGATCCTTATTGGCTCTTAAGACTAATTTGTTATTTCCCAATACAAATACTGTTTTATCGCTTATCTTTACTCCGTTGTTTTCTATGTCAACATAGTTTTTGTCCTTGCCATTTACAGACAACATATATTGGCCGACTTTAAAGATTTTTAGCGTCAGTTCAAAAGAATCTCCTTTTTTCAGCACTGAGTTTGAACTGACTTCCTTAAGAGTGGATGAAGAGATGACATTTTCTTTCACAGGGTCTATTACAATTCCTTTTTTAGGATCTGTTTTGATGTGTTCGATTTCTTCAAGTTCTCCATTGGAATTCAGTCTTAAATCAAGCTCTGTATCAATGTGAGTACATTTCGGACCATGTTTTGTTTTCATGTTTTTGTATATGCCAGCAACTTTTACTTTGTCGACGGAATTTCCGAAATATATCTTGTAACTACCTTTTGACAATACATAACAATCCTTGAAACCGCTCTTTCCCGAATCATCAAAACTTGACATGTCATCAATGCTGAAGACAAGGTTTAAAATCTGCGATTTGCCCGGATTCAGCATTTTTGTTTTCTTGAAAGCTCTGAGTGCATATTTTTCTGTTCCGAATTTTGTTTTCGGAGAAGAGGAGTACAGCATAATTGTTTCTTTTCCGCTGTATTCTTTTGAAACGTTCTTGACTTTTATTTTGACTCTTATTTTCTTACCATCACTTTCAAATGCGATGCATTCAGAAACAAATTTAGCGTATGACAAACCATGTCCGAACGGATACAAAACATCTTTGTCCTTGCCCGGAATAGTGTAGAAATATCTGTATCCTACATATATATCTTCCGTGTATTTCTGCATGATTCCGGAAGCAGCTCCGTATATGTCTGAGCTGGGATATGACTTATATTCTTTTGCAATTGTAACAGGCAATTTGCCCTGGAAAGACACAGTGCCTTTTAAAAGTCTACCAAGTCCCATGGAACCGGCAGTTCCCGGAAGAAATGCCATGACAACCGATTTGACTTCTTTGCAGTTAGTAAACGAAAAATCCAGGAAGTTTCCGCTGTTGTACACTACCGTTATGTCATCGTAATAACTTCTTATCATGTCCAGTCTTTTTTGCTCTTCATCGGACAGATAGTAATCACCTTTTATTGGTGCACTGTCATCATTTTCTCCAGCATATCTGGAAAAGATGTAAATTGCTTTTGTACAACCATCGCTTTTGGTCATTTCCATGATTTTCTCATCGAGCGGCATATCTGTGAGCATGTGTGAACCGATTCCCCAGATTCCCATATCCATGAGTGGATTTTCTTTGATCCATTGCTTGTACAAATCCAGTAACTTTGTGTCAACGTCTATTCCGGCTTTTATAAGGCCATCCATAATGCTGATTCTGTTTACGCATGTTACGCTTGCTGAACCTGTTCCAGTGAAAACTGTATCTATCTGGCCACGTCCGAAAACTGCTACTTTGGCATTTTTGATCGGAAGGGAATTGTTTTCGTTTTTTAACAAAATCATCCCTTCTTCAGCTATTTTTTCAGTCAATAATGATCGATTGCTATATGAGTCATATACCTGCATTTTTATATTCCATCCTAACGATTTTGAGAACTCCGTTCTCATGCAAATAATGATATTACAAAAAGAATGAAAAAACAACATGGATTATTTTGAAAAAAACTGCAAAATCATGCGAAAAAAATATTCACTTTTTTTACCTTATGTGTTAATATTTCTGCATATTAATTCAAGGAGGTTTTGGTATGGGCATAAGAATAGCATTAATGGGATATGGCAATTTGGCTCGAGGAGTTGAAAGTGCCATAAAACAAAACGAAGATCTGGAACTTGTAGCTGTGTTTACAAGAAGAGATCCTTCATCTGTAAAAATCAGGACAACAGGCGCTCAAGTTGTTGATGCTTCAAAGGTTGAAGAGTGGAAAGATAAGATAGATGTTCTCGTGGTATGCGGGGGAAGTGCAACAGATTTGCCTGTTCAGACTCCTAAATACGCAAAGATGTTTAATGTAGTAGACAGCTTTGACACACACGCAAAAATACCTGAACACTTTGCAAATGTCGACAAGGCAGCAAAAGAGTCGGGTAAGACAGCAATCATCTCTATGGGATGGGATCCGGGTATGTTTTCTCTTGTCAGAATGGTTTCAGATTCCATTTTGCCTGAAGGAAAGCACTATACATTCTGGGGCAAAGGCATCAGCCAGGGTCACTCAGATGCAATAAGAAGAATCCCGGGCGTCAAAGATGCAAGACAATACACAATTCCGATTGAATCTGCAATTGATGAAGTCAGAAGCGGAAGCAATCCCGTATTTACAGCAAGACAGATGCACAAGAGGGAATGTTTTGTCGTAGCTGAAGAAGGCGCAGACAAACAGGCAATTGAAAATGCAATAAAGACAATGCCTAACTATTTTTCCGATTATGACACAACTGTTCATTTCATCTCCCAGGAAGAGTTGAACAGAGAGCACGGAAAACTTCCTCACGGAGGATTTGTTCTTAGAACAGGTGTTACGGGATATGATAAAGAAAACAAGCACGTAATCGAATACAAACTGAAACTTGATTCTAACCCGGAGTTTACTGGTTCTGTCATAGCTGCATACTCAAGAGCTGTTTACAGATTAAACCAGGAGGGACAGACAGGATGCAAGACAGTTTTTGATATTGCTCCAAAGTATTTGTCAATAAAGAGTGAAGAAGAATTGAGAAAAACAATGCTGTAATTTCAGCAAAAAGATAACAGCAACATAGCAGGGGGAATGTGCCTTAATAGGTATACATTCCCCTTTATTTTTTCTCATATATATGTTAGAATATTCTTTGCAGATAATATATTGTATAGGAGAACTCGTATGATATTGACAAAAGAAATGGGCGTAAAGCTTAAGGACACGACAATTACCAAGATGGATCCTGTATTTTTCGATCCATTCATTGACCCTATTGAATTCAGAGGAATGTACAAGAAATTTGTCAGGGTCCCGGAAGAAGTGGCAAAGCAGACAAATGAACATGTGTACAAGTACAGAAACACCAGTACTGGAGTCAGAATGGTCTTCAGAACAGACTCTGACTACATTGCTATACACACTGAGTTTGATGACTGCGAACAGAGGAGTTTGACATACACAAATCCTGCAATTTCAGGATTCAATGTTGCCGTTATAAAGGGAAACAAACTGAGCTATATGAAGACAGTAAGTCCGTCCCAAGGCGAAGGAAAAGACTATTCAGAAGGCAGGGTAATGCTTGAAGAGGGAATGAAGGAAGTTGAAATTGTTTTTCCTCTTTTCATTTCCATCAAGAAAATGTACATCGCTTTAAGGGAAGGCTCAACAATTCTCAGAACTGACAGAAAATATAAATATGACAAACCTGTTTTGTTCTACGGATCTTCAATAGTGCACGGGGTAGGCTCATCCATTCCGTTCAACACTTACCCGAATTTGGCATCATATATGTATGGTTTCGACTATTACAACTATGGATTCGGAGCTGGTGCAAAAGTAGAAGAGGCAATGATAGACTTTCTTGCTGACTTTGACATGAGCGTGTTTGTTTATGACTACGATCACAATGCTCCATCGGTAGAGTATTTTGCCCAGACTCACTACAGAGGATACAAGCAGTTCAGGGAAAAGCAACCCAATACACCAATAATCCTCATATCTAAGTTCGGCTATTACTATAGTAATCTTGTTGACAACGAGAGAAGAAGAAAGATAATACTGGAAACATACAGAAAAGGAATTGAAGCAGGGGATAAGAATCTCTGGTTCATAGACGGAAGATACCTCGTTCCCAAAAAAGATGCATGGTATATGACTACAGACCTGGTCCATCCAAATGACATAGGATATTACTACATGGCAAAGAAAATAGGAAAGACCGTTGTTCAGGCAATAAAGGAGAGAAAATAAAATGGCAAGAAAAGATTTCGGAGCAAAGCCTCTAAGCTACCCACAGCCCGTGTGGATTATTTCAACATATGACGAAAATGGAAATGTTGATGCAATGAATGCAGCTTGGACGGGAATAAGCGATTATGAAGAAATATTCATGTGCCTTTCATCAGGCCACAAAACAGTAAAGAACATTCTTAAGACTAAAGAGTTTGTCGTGAGTATGGCACAGGCTGATTGCGTTGCCAATTGTGACTTTGTTGGAATTGTTTCAGCAAATAACGACAAAGATAAGATGAAAAAGTCAGGATTCAGCTTTTCAAAAGCTAAAAATGTCAATGCTCCGTATATAAACGAACTCAGTGTTGCATTAGAGTGTAAACTGAAGAGTTATGATCCTTCAACAGGTCATTTGTTTGCACAAGTAGTCAATGTGAGTGTTGACGAGTCTGTTCTTGATGAACATGGCAAGGTTGACGTCAAAAAAGTAAGACCTATAACATTCGATCCTTTCAATAACAAATACATTGAATTGGGTGAAGTTGCAGGTGACGCATTCAAAATCGGAAGTAAACTTAAATAAAACAGGTGGAGTAATAATGGACATCATAAAGAAGATATCTGAAGAGATTAACGTTCAAACATGGCAGGTTGAAGCTGCCGTCAAACTCATAGATGAAGGATCAACTATTCCTTTCATTGCAAGATATAGAAAAGAAGCTACAGGAATGCTCGATGACTCTCAATTGAGAACATTGGGCACTAGACTGACTGCTTTGAGAAATCTTGAAGAAAAGAAACAAAAGATTCGCGAGAGCATTACAGAGCAGGGCAAAATGACTGAAGAACTGGAAGCAGCAATTGAAGCTGCTGAAACATCAGTCGCTCTTGATGATATTTATCGTCCATACAGACCTAAGAGAACAACAAGAGCTACAATTGCTGAAGCAAAGGGACTCAAGGGCTTGGCTGACATCATATTTGCTCAGGAAACACAAAAGACTCTTGAAGAAGAAGCTCTTCCTTATCTCAATGAGGAAAAAGAGGTCAATACTGTTCAGGAAGCAATTGCAGGTGCGTGTGACATAATTGCTGAGAGAATATCTGATGACAAGGACATCCGTGAATATATCAGAAACGTGACTGAGTCAGATGGATTCATTGTAGCCAATGCAAAAGACAAAGATGTCAAATCAGTATATGAAAACTATTATGAGTTCACCTCTAAAGTTACAAAGACCGAAGGGTTCAAGATATTGGCTATAAACAGAGGTGAAAAAGAGAAATTCCTTGATGTCAAGATTGAAGCTCCTAAAGATATTATCCTCAGATGGATGAAATCAAGACTTGTCAATGAAGAAAACCAAAATACATGTGAAACAATGAATCTGACTGTAGAGGATTCTTATGACAGACTCATTGCACCGAGCATTGAAAGAGAAGTCAGAAATGCTCTTACCGAAAAAGCAGAAGACGGTGCAGTCAGTGTGTTTGGAAAGAACCTCAGACAACTGCTTATGCAGCCTCCATATGCGAATGCTGTTGTTCTCGGATGGGACCCTGCGTTCAGAACTGGTTGCAAGCTTGCAGTAGTAGATCCGACAGGAAAAGTGCTTGATACAGCTGTCATCTATCCGACAGCTCCGACAAATGAATACAAACAAAAAGAAGCAGCAGACAAGATCAAGTTCCTTGTTAAAAAGTACGGTATAACACTGGTATCAGTCGGTAACGGAACTGCTTCAAGAGAATCTGAACAATTCCTCGTTGAAGTGCTGAAAGAAATCCCTGAAAAAGTATTCTACGTAATAACAAATGAGGCGGGTGCTTCTGTTTATTCAGCAAGCGAACTTGCAGATAAAGAATTCCCTGAATTTGATGTTGGACAGAGAAGTGCAACAAGTATAGCCAGACGTGTTCAGGATCCTCTAGCTGAACTTGTTAAGATCGATCCGAAATCAATCGGTGTCGGTCAGTATCAGCACGATGTTGACCAGAAAAAACTCGGAGAATCCTTGGATGCCGTAGTTGAAGACTGTGTTAACGAAGTTGGCGTGGATTTAAACACAGCTTCAGCACCTCTTCTTCAGTACATCTCCGGTATAACTAAAGTTACAGCTAACAACATAGTTGCATACAGAGAAGCAAACGGAAGATTCACAAACCGCAAAGAACTCATGAATGTGCCGAAAATAGGCGCTAAAGCGTATGAGCAGGCAGCAGGATTTATGAGAATCTCAGGCGGAGAGGAAGCACTTGACAATACAGGTGTTCACCCTGAAAGTTATGAAATAGCAGAAAAATTGCTGGCTAATCTCAATTTGACTAAAGACGATATTGCCAAAGGCAAAATAAAAGCTGATGACAAAGTTATAAAGAAAACAGCTGAAGACACTGGTGTAGGCGAAGTAACTGTAAGAAGCGTACTCGGTGAGTTGACCTCTGCAGGAAGAGACCCGAGAGAAGAAGCACCTGCTCCGATTCTGCGCAGCGATGTTATGGCAATGGAAGACCTCAAAGAGGGAATGGTGCTCAAGGGCACAGTCAGAAATGTTGTTGATTTCGGCGCATTTGTTGACATTGGCGTTCACCAGGACGGTCTTGTACATATTTCCCAACTCACAAACAAGAAGTTTGTAAAACATCCTCTTGACGTTGTAAGTGTCGGAGATATTGTCGAAGTTAAAGTATTGAGTGTTGATATAGAAAAGAAGAGAATCGGATTAACCATGATAATCTGATTTCGCTCCGGAAGGAATTTTAGTATCATGAAAAAGAAAGTATTCAACGGTGTTCTCTATGATACAAAAATGTACAAAAACATGAGAGAACTCGTTGATGATGTATGTATAAAATATGCCGATAACACTGCGTTTTTGTACCACTCGGGCGAAGATGTAGTCGAAGTCAAATATAAGCAGCTTGGAGAAGATATAAAGAACTTTACTTCTTATCTGACATCGCAGGGTTTAAAGGGAGAAAAAGTAGTAGTAATCGGCAAGAACTCTTACTCTTGGTCTTTGACATATTTGACAGTGACATCAGGGCTTGGTGTTATTGTTCCGATGGACAAAGATTTGTCTGAAGAGCAGATAGATTATTTGCTTGAAGATTCTGATCCTAAATGTATAGTTTATGGAAGAGAAATAGAGGGCAAATTGCCAAACAAAAAAGAAGGTATCAAATACATTTGTTTTGATGAAATAAGTGCTTGTTTGGAAAAAGGTGCCGAGTTGAGAAGAAAAGGCGACTTGGCGTATGAAAGATATGTGGTAGACAGTTTTTCTCTGGGTATTTTAATCTATACTTCGGGAACAACTGGTATTGCAAAAGGCGTCATGTTGTCTCAGTACAACATAATGAGCAATGTTTCAGGTGCTAAATCGGTTATAATGATTTATCCCGAAGACAGATGCGTATCGGTTCTGCCTTTGTACCACACATACGAGTGTATGGCTGGATTTTTAGCTTTCATTGCATCAGGCGCCAGCATAGCATATAACGAGTCTTTGAGAGAACTGGCCAATGACCTATTGCTGTTCAAGCCAACAGTAATCGTAGGGGTTCCTGTATTGTTTGAAAAGCTGTACAGAATAGTATTGAAAAAATATGCAAGTCTGAAGGGCGGTAATGTTGTATTGTCGCTGCAAGGTGCATTATCTTCAATCATAGGTGACGGCAAGACGAGAAGAAAAATCTTCAATTCAGTAAATGAGGCATTCGGAGGAAATCTCAATAGAATTCTTTGTGGTGCGGCGTCTTTAAAACCTGAAGTATTTGAAGGTTACCAAAGATTCGGATATGGTGTTTATCAGGGATACGGACTGACGGAGACTTCTCCTGTCTGCATGGTGTCATCTGACGCCTACACAAACCCAAATGACACCGGTTTTGCTTTGCCTGGCGTTGAATTAAAACTTGATTCAACAAATTCCGAAGGTGTCGGTGAATTGCTTGTAAAAGGTCCTAACGTTATGCTTGGATACTATAATAATCCAGCGGCAACGGCTTCGGTCATTGACGAAAACGGATGGTTCCACACAGGAGACCTGGCAACGCTTACGGAAAACGGAACATATAAAATAGTCGGAAGAGTGAAGAGCATGATTGTTCTTCCAAACGGCAAAAAAGTGTTCCCTGAAGAACTTGAATTGTATTTGCAAAAAAGTAAACTTGTGTCAGGCTGCTTTATTTTCGGAAATGAAGAGAATGATAACGTAGTTGTAACTGCTTCCATTTATCCTGATAAGGCTGAACTGAAAGAAGCAGTAGAGAAGATGGGCGGAAGGGGTTCATTTGATGAAAAAGCCGCACAGCTGATTCACAAACTTGTTGAGGATGTGAATTCAAAATTCCCGGCATACAAGAACATCAAAAGAGTCATTATACGCAAAACGGATTTTGAAAAGACGACAACGCTCAAAATCAAGCGTATGTCTGAAAAAAATAGAGAAGAAATATAATTTATAGGTGGTCAATATGAAGAACAAAACTCCAAAGTGGATATGGATAACTGCCATAATCGGTATCGTAGCATCAATTGCAGGTATTTTTACAGCATTGAAATTGTTTTCCAAGTCATTAAAAGGACTTTTATCCGACAGTGTGGATAAAAACTTTGATGATATTGATCTCTGATTAGGAGCTCATGATGTTAAACGCACAACAACCAACTCCTCTTTTGCTGATAATAGCTAGTTTCGATCCGAATAATAACGGAAAGAACGATTACGATCCGGATCATCCCGAGTTGTTATATGACCCTGAATCTCCTATCTACGGAGAACAGTGGGCATTATCCAAACCGGAAGATTATTACGAGACATTTTTTGCCCCCAACGGTCACTCTTTGCAAGATTTTTACAAAGAAATGACTCAGGGAAAATTCTATTTTTTCCCGCTTCACATAGACCATCCCTTGTATGAAGGACAGCCTGAAGGAGTTATCCCTATAACTGTCCCGCTTCCACATCCATCTGCATTAAAGCATTTGGGTGATTACACAAATGAGTCTGCAGCTGAAAAATGTATTCATGATATAGTTGCAGCATGTGATCCTTACATAGATTTTGCAAAATATGATAGGAATGGTGATGGAAAGATTACACCGGATGAAGTTGCTATTGTCATATTCAATGCAGGTTACGATAGGGCAACAACAAAGGCTGATGAGTCATTTTCAAAAGTCGTATGTGAAAACGGGCCGATTCCAAGCCACAGGTTTATGGTGCATGGAACAAGCCAGTACAATGACATAGAGATGAGGGGCGGGGTACATATCGTAAAGGTATCAAATGTTGGTGAATACAACTCAAATGGCCCTATTACAATCGGAACTCCAGCGCACGAACTGGCTCACAATGAGGGCGCTCAGGACATGTACAGCAGATATACAGGTCCTAATGACTGGATAGCTGGTTGGCCAATGCCTTTGAATTTTTCTCTCATGAGTTCTGGTAACCATCTGGGAGAAGGAAAGACCCCTGCATATATTGACCCATATCAAAGACATTATCTCGGTTGGGCAGATGAAATAGTAGCAGAAGAAGATGGAGAATACACACTGCATTCTACATTGTCAAAGCAATACAAAATTCTGAAAATACCGACACCTAACCCGCAAGAATATTTCCTTGCAGAAATCCGCTTAAAAGAGGGATTTGAGAGGAACTTAACTCCCGGAGATTCTAAGGGAGGCGTCATATTCTGGCACATTGATGAGAAAATCAATGAAGAGTGGTTTACTAAAGCTCAATGCGTTTCTCACAACAGACCTAATGGCCAAAGACATGACTTGGGCAATGCTATCCTTGTAAGAAATATGTTTGAAGAAATAAATGATGAACAGGGAAACTTTGTTCACTATGGACCATGTTTCAAACAAAAAGGTTTTTGTGAAGACCCGTTCTTCTACAAATCTGATGATGAAAAAACATCTCATTTTGATTCTTCTCTTTATTGCGGAGCAGCAAGTTTATCTTACTCATTGAACAATTTCCCGGACGGAGTCGATAAAAACTGGAAATTAACAGTTGATGTCATCGACGAACCGGGAGAAACTATGAGACTGGTAGTAAAACGAACATAGTTCCTATAACAAAATATGCCCGGCTTTCTGCCGGGCATAAAATATATTTAATTCTTTGTTTCAAAGGCCATGTTAATAGTCGGTGCGGCTCTTTGTTCAGCTCTGTACAAAATGTTGTCTAAGTTCAGAGTAGCGAGCAAAGGGTTCTTTTTGTTTTGTTGGAAGAAAGATTTAATGTAACTTGTAATGAGCAGTTCGCCAGGATATTCGTTTTCAACCATGACAACACCGAGATTTTCTATTTTGAACTTAAAAATCTTTGTAGAGGGAAGTTCCAGAAAGTCAATTTTGATCTTCAAAACATCTCTGTTATCTTCGTCTTTAGCAAATTTTCCGATTATGGCGACTTTATATACAGAATTGGCAAAAAACACATCTGCATATTCATAATCATAAAAACCAACAGGTATTCTGTATACTTTGTCGGGTTCTGTAAAAGTTAAATACAGCTTCTTGTTTTCATAAGAAAAACTAATTGAACTCAAGCCTTTTGAGAACTGGTTTGCAATGACTTGATTGCAAATATCCATGAACCCCATTACAAACTTTTGACTGCAGTTCGGAACCAATTTAATACCATTCAGTTTCTCACAAAAGTCTGTTATTTTTTCTGATTCCTTTTCACTTGTATAGTAGTCGTATCTTTCAGATTTTGTCGTTTTCAATCCTTCAATGAATGAAGATAATTTTTCATAGGACTTGGCTGTTGAACGATCTTCCTTTTCGGAATCGAAATGATCCCATACATGGGCAAAATATGTGCTTTGCTGGAAGAGCTCATTATTTCCAGCTGTCGAGACAATGACCATGTCTTTGTCTGGAAATACAATAACATTCTGACCGAACATTCCGTTGAATAAAAACGAATTGTTTTTTCTGCATGCCCATATCTGATATCCGTAGTCAAAATCACCATATTCACTTGGTGCAGAAACCTGTTTCTTTGTTGCACTATTGATGTATTCTTCAGACAAAAGTCTCTTGCCGTTCCACACGCCTTTATGCGCCAACAAAAGCCCTATTTTTGCAAAGTCTTCAGGGGCAATATACAGCCCCCATCCGCCTTTTGCATATCCCATCGGGCATTTCTCCCAGTAATAGTTGGTTATACCCAAATATTTGAATATTTTTCTCTTGAGATAGTCTGAAAGGCTCAGTCCTGTTTTTTTGGTTACAATGCGTGCTAAAACGTATGTATTCAAACTGTTGTATGAGAATTTTTCTCCGGGCCTGCTGTTCATAAGAGAGCCTGCAAAACCTTTTAGCCAGTTTTCTGTAATCATGGAAGATGTTTCAGCAAACATGACTCCTGTTTGCATCATCAAAAGGTTTCTGACTGTCATTTTTCTGGTCGCAAGCTTTTCGGTATTTGTAAGTTCTTCTTTGAATATTTCTGCTACGGTTTCGCTTAATTTCAGTTTACCTTCATCAACAAGACAACCTATTGCAATAGAAGTTACGCTCTTGCAGGCAGAGAAGGTATATTGAGGCATTCTTGTGCTGTATGGGCCAAAACTTGCATCGCAAATGCATTTGTTATCTTTCACAATGAATATAGTGTGAATCCTGAGTGAATTGTCTTCGTGAAGATCCTTTAAGAAAGACAATACAGTTTCCGAACTGATTCCTACACTTTCAGGAGTTGAGCGTTCAAAACCCTGTGAAATCGTAGACAACTGTCCCGTGGATTTTGAGTAATGCGAATTTATCATTGCCTTGATAGGCGCATCTGATGGAAGTTTTCCTAATAAAGATATTGTTTTTTGTGCTGTTCCTAAGC
>JAEEGL011403989.1_pt1 | contig 42038 bp, 33 predicted proteins | sample 9134231 | NCBI WGS metagenome assembly JAEEGL01 (sample SAMN16246548, study PRJNA631951) | gut metagenome | biome: gut microbiome; feature: rumen; material: fiber-attached | host: Bos | place: Iran: Karaj | collected 2018-10
AAACAGTCTGACACGATTCTTTGGGCGCTTTTGATCTGCCCGGTTTCATACAATTCCGATGCTCTGAGGATATAGGCATTCCAGTCAGTTACGGCAAACGTCGAAAGGTTGTTGATGATGTAATCGATGATATCAGTTGCCTTGGAAGAACGAGCGATGATTCTGGTATTCGGATCAACCAAAACGATGTCCGGGTATGATTTAACCCCCAGTTTCCGCTCAATCCCAGCCTGGCCTTTCATCTCTGATACCATCATTAAAGCACGGCCATAGTCAGGATTGAAATTATTGAAATAAGGCTTCAGCAAATCGGAAAGCGTTAATGCGAAATACTCAGGATTCGCATCCAGACCAGACTGCCCATCAACAGGCTCGTTATTATATCCAAAATACAGAATTGTGTACAAGACGTCGTCATTGGACAAACGGGAGAGTTTTCTCTGCCCGCAGACTTTATATCTAATGTCCGGGATCCTCTCACCAAAGGGCAACTGTGCATTGCCTGCAATCGGGAGAAGGAACAATAACATCGATAGGATCAAACTCTTTCGCATACAAATTCCGATTTATCTGGCTGCAAAAATACAAATTTTCTACGGCTTTTCCTTCAAAAGTGTGTCAAACTTACTTTTCTTTTCAAAGATTAATCTTGTTGACTGCATCAATGTATCTGTTGGTCGCGGCTATCATGTATGGGACCATGATTCGGGTGGGACGCCCCGCGTCGTAGGAGATGATGGGGTCCATGATCATAGGCACTTGCAACTCGGGGGCTGCGGGGATGCTCATCGTGGTTTCTTCGATATTGATCCATTTGCTATCCTCACCAGAATTACCATTGTGATGGATACTCCAGGAGATGGTCACCTTCTTGCCTCAGTATTTTTTGGGGATGTCCCAAAGCAGGTTGAGAATAGCGTAATTCTGATTGTCTACACAAGGACACAAGTAGCATCTCGTGTTGTTGGTGATGTTGATGGAGCTGAAACTACGGTCACGATAAAGCACCATGGAGCCATCCACTCCTTTATTACAATAGACATAAGGCAAGTAATCATTTTTGAGGATATCTTCTTCGGAGGTATAGTGAAAGAGGATATCCTTTTCTTTTCCTTCGATTTTAATGTAGACAGTTCCCTCTTCAACCCAGCAGTCGGACCCCTCTTTGTCGTAGAGGGGCATTTTCATCCGCAACTGGTTCGTGCCCTCCAGATTGACCGTGTATCGCCATGTTTCCTCCAGTTTGCAGGCGTGAGCTCCGGTAGCTATCAGCCATAACGCGAAAAATGCCAATAGCCCCAGGGCTGTTTGCCATGTTGGTCTTTTCCTTTCTCCTGTCATTGTCCTCGGGTGAAATGATGGATTGAATTGTTTAGGTGTCATATAATCATTGCTTTCGTTTAACTTGGAATTACCTTGTGTACTCCAACCTCTTTTTTCAAAAAAAAGAATCAGGTATATATTTTGCAAATATAGATAAAATTCTGATTTATAAGACAATAGAGATAAAGATTTTTTTTCTTTAGAGGAAAGATACTTAAAATATGGCAAAAAAACATCGATTATTTTTCAGCTTTTGGGTGGAATCAGGGAGTTTCTCGTTTCAGGCCCGGCAAAAGTCTTTTTTCTTTTCATGTGTAACATACGACAAAAAAATAGGAATTTTAAAAATAGGAGGATCCAAAAAAAATGAGTACTTTTACACCCTCTTAACCAATCACTAAACTATTATATCAAAACTGTATGAAAAAAATCAGTATGAAGAGTGTTGCTTTTTGGATCATGGGGATGCTACTTGCCACTTCCCTCGAAGTGAAAGCTGATGTAGATCCCAATTTCCATATCTACATTTGTTTCGGACAGTCCAATATGGAAGGTAATGCCCAGTGGGGGTCACAGGATGTGGGAAATGTGGATGAACGTTTCCAGATGTTGGCGACTTGCAACTTCGATAGCCCGAAGCGTACACTCGGCAACTGGTACAAGGCCGTGTGTCCTATCGTCAGTCCACAGGGAAAACTAGGTCCTACGGATTACTTTGGACGGACCATGGTGGCCCACCTGCCCGAGCATAAAATTGGTGTCATCGCAGTGGCGATGGGTGGCAGTCCTATCGAGATGTTCGACAAGGACAAGTATCAGCAGAAGATGAAAGAAAACCCTAACGAGTGGTGGGCACAGTTGGCCACATGGTACTATGGTGGCAACCCCTATGGCCGTATCATCGAGATGGGCAAGAAAGCCAAGGAAGTGGGTGTCATCAAGGGCATCCTGCTCCATCAGGGGTGTTCCAACTGTGGCGACCCCAAATGGCCCGACATGGTGAAAAAGATATACAACGACATGCTCAAAGACCTTGACTTGCAGGCTGCCGATGTGCCCCTGTTCGCGGGCGAGGTAGAGTATCAGAACATGGGTGGTGGCTGCTCCAGCCATAATGTGCAGGTAGACCGCTTACCCAGTGTGATTCCTACAGCTCATGTGGTGTCGGCCAAATATCTTCCAGGAAACGGGACAGACCCCTGGCACTTCTCAGCCCAGGGCTATCGCCTCTTTGGTCAGCGCTATGCTCAGATCGTATTGAGCGTGAACTATGGCCTTGCTATCGACATCGACCAACCCTCTGTGCCCCAGACACCTAAAGCCATCGACCACCGCTTCACCGTACTGACAGATATCAAAACCACGCCTTTTGCCATTGTCAGTGAGGAAGATCAGCAAGCTTTCTACGGTCGCTTCGAACAACATTTAGGCTATGGCGATTTTGAGCAGGCCTTTTCGGAGCTCAATGCGGGCTATCTTTTCAAATTGAAGATTGCCACCGGTGGTTTCCGGTTGCGCATGGTCACTCCAGAAGGTGAAGACTATCAGTGGGCCGGCGATTATGGCTATCTGAACTCACCGGATGTAGATGGTGATTGCTGCTTCATCGCCGGACTGAACGGTCAGAATGGCTATGACATCGCCAAGGGTGCTGTCTGGGATATTCAGTATGTCGAGGGCAAGGGCTTCACTTTGAGAAATGTAGGCACTGGCAAGTATCTGAAGAACAGAGATGCTGCCAAGTATGATGAGCCTTCTTACTTCACTCTCTGCACGTTGCAGGATGCTACGATGGGTGTGGATGAGAAAGAAATGGTGGAGAGTGAGCATCAGTCTACTGCCAAAGGGTGGTATACGTTGGATGGTCGCAAACTCTTTGAAAAGCCAGTTCAGCCCGGTCTGTATATCGCCAATGGCAAAAAAGTCTTGGTGAAGTGAGAGAGGTGAATAGATGTCAGCAAATATCAACAAATTATTTATACCCATTAAAACGATGCAAAGAATCATCAAATCATGTCTTTTGCTGGTGGCATTGATGCTGCCGGCTGCCACTTTCGCCCAACTGTCAAGCAACCCTGACAAGTTCTTGGGCAACATCACCACCAGTGGCAATGTGGATGCAGGTGGAGGCGTTCCGGCTTATTATAAGCTGTGGAATCAGATCACTTGTGAGAACGAGTCGAAATGGGGTTCGGTAGAAGGAACCCGAGGAAATTTCAATTGGGGATGCGACAGGGCGTTCAATTATGCCAATCAACACGGTTTTACCTACAAATTCCATGCTTTGGTGTGGGGTGCCCAGTATCCCAACTGGCTGCCCAACCTGTCACCCAAGGAGCGTTTTGCCGCTATAACTAACTGGTTTGACAAAGTGAAGGAAAAATACAACACCCTGCCCCTCATCGACGTGGTGAACGAGGCTGTGGGGAATCACCAGGATGGCAACCCCATGATTAAAGAATCGCTGGGCGGTGGTGGAAAGACCGGTTTCGACTGGCTCATCAAGGCTTTCGATATGGCCCATCAGCGTTGGCCGGATGCCATTCTGATTTACAACGACTATAACTCTATACGGTGGAATGTCAACGAGTACATTACCCTGGTACAGACATTGCGTGATGCCGGAGCCCCTATAGATGCTTACGGCAACCAGTCACATGAGCTGAGTGACATCAGTACGACTGAGTTGAGCAATGTGTTGAAACGCCAGCAAGATGCTTTCAAGATGCCTATGTTCATCACTGAATTGGATATAGACATCGCCAATGACAACCAGCAAAAGACACAGCTTGAGAAGATTTTGCCCATTATGTGGGAAGCTCCATATTGCGCTGGTGTCACCCTGTGGGGATATGTCTACGGACGCACATGGGTCTCCAACTCAGGCCTTTACAAGAATGGTGCGGAACGCCCCGCAATGACCTGGCTGAAGGAATATATGGCCTCTGATGCCGCCAAAAACGCCGTGAGTCCCCTCCCAGGCATGAAGAAAGAGGCTTCTGTTTATATCCGCCCCGCTTCATTGAAAGTGGTCAAGGGCGACGTGCTGCCTATCAAAGTGAATGCCAGCCTGGCCACTAAGACCATAGAGAAGGTGGAACTTTATGTCGAAGATGACCTGGTAGCCACGATGACCGAGGCGCCTTATCTGGCAGAGTATGAGGTGCCTACAAGCATTTCTGGAGGATGGAAGACCATGAAGGCTGTGGTCACCGCTACCGACGGCTCCACCTACGAGCGTTATGGCCGTATCAATATAGTGGCCGGCATTACCAAGCATGTGCCTTACGGTGAAGTGCCTGAAATACCTGGCACTTTCAAGATTGATGAATACGACAAAGGTGTCTCGGGTGTCGCTTACAACAACGCTACCCGCAATGTCACTACAACGACGAAGACCGACCAGTGGATGGATTACACGGTCGATGTCAAGGAGGATGGCCTTTATTCGTTTGATGCCACGGTGGCCTCGTCAAAGGCTGACGGCAGATTCCACCTGGCTGAATATGGCCTCGATAGCCTGTCGTACCTCACGGAGTTTGTGGAGGTGCCCAAGACGGGTGGCAATAGCCAGTGGAAGACAATGCACGGTCAGTTGGTGACGAAGCTGACGGCTGGTCGCCATGTGTTCACCTTGCTCGTCGACCAGGGTGGTTTCTGCATCAAGGATATCACGCTCACCCGTTTTGAGGAAGGCGATGGTTCTTGTATGGTGAAGTCTTTCAACGGTGTCTATGGAGTTGGTGACAATGTCCCCATCTCCGCCGTTGCCACATCGAAGACCAGCACCGTCAGCGAGGTGAGGTTCTATGCCGACAACTTGCTGATAGGCACTGCCACCGAGTCGCCCTACGAGTGCGTGTTCACACCTTCTGAGAAGCGTACTTACTCCATCACTGCTATAGCCGTCAATGCCGAGGGTCAGCAGAAAATTTCGAAACCGCGCAATCTGGTGATCACCAGCGATACGCCTCTCGACATTCAGATCGTCGTCAGTGACGAGACTCATACACCATCTTATAATCTCATGGGTATGCCTGTCGATGACAGCTACCATGGAATCGTCATCAAGAACGGTAAGAAGTATATCAGAAAATGATAGATACTGCCTCAGAGAGAGGTGTCATCAACAACAGAGAGGAGAAGTTCAGATTTCTCCTCTCTGTTTTATTGTGGGGTTAGGTTGTGGCCTGAGCGTGTCAATCCTCCTTGACGATGGGATAGAGTTCAATGAATTCTCCTTGATGGCGCTTACCGTCGTTGATGAGTTCGGCGGTCTTCAGTCCGACAGTCTCAATGTTATGGAAACCGGGAAGAGCCATATTGCCATTTAAGTCTGTCGTAGTAGGTCCAGGATGCACTGAGAAAATCTCCAACGGTGTGTCATGCTGCTGAAACTCCATGGCGAGCACGCCCATCATGGCATTTTGAGCCGCCTTGCTTGCCACGTAAGCCAGGGGGTGCCAGTAAGGACTGATTTCCGAAGGTACCGTGATGTTGACGATTCTTCCGTTGTTTTTCTCCAGCAGAGGCATCAACAATTGGGTGAGTGTGAAGGTGCCGATGAAATTCACGTCGATGGTCTCCTTGATGTCACGGATCTCCGTATGAAGACCATCCACGCTCATGTCACCCGGAATGCCGGCATTATTCACGAGCAACGACAACTCAGGGTATTTCTCTTTGATTTCGGCGGCAGCCTGTCCGAGGCTTTCGATATCGGCTAATTCGATGTTTACCCAGCCCAGCACTTCTATTCCCAGTGATTTCAGTTCACTGATGGCTTTCTCCGCCCGTTTGGGGTCGCGTGCGCCGAGAATGACTCTCCATCCACTGAGTCCGAGGTGTTTGATAATGCCGTATCCGATGCCTTTATTGGCTCCTGTCACTAATGCTGTTTTCATTTTTCTTGGTTTTTGTTGTTCCTATTTATGATAAGTAAAGGCTTTTTTTATTACAACTTCTCAATAGATGGTGCAAAGGTAGGCATTTTGGCGCTTCCTTCCAAAAATAACATGAAAATCGGTAAAATGACCTCATTTCTTGCCAATTGAAGGAATAAAACTCCAAATGGCGGCCGTCAAACACTTTATGGCAGAATAATATTCTTCGGGTCAACTGAAAGTTTTTTGACCCGAATGAATATCATTGTCCAAAATGTAATTCAATGATCTTTCTCCTCAAAAATATTTGGTGATGTGGGCATTGTCGAAGTTGTTCATTTCATTGACCATCCTGACGGCGCTTTCTATGATAGGATAGGCGCAAAGTGCTCCGGTGCCTTCACCCAGGCGCAGTCCTAAATGAAGCAACGGCTCAGCATGCATCAGTTGAAGCATCCGTTGATGTCCACCCTCGTCGCCACAATGACCGAAGATGGCGTAGTCAAGGATGGCGGGATAGAGCCTTGAGGCGGCCAACATACAGGCGGTCATGATAAAACCGTCCACCATCACCAGCATCCCCCGTTCGGCGGCACGCAACATGGCACCGATGGCTCCCACCATCTCAAATCCTCCGAAATAGCGGATGGCCAGTTGGTCTTTTTCTCTTTCGTCATGTAAGGGCTGCTGCTTCAACCATTCCTGATAGCGGAGCACAGACTGCTGAAGGATGAGATATTTATGGCGGATGCCCTCATCGTTGAGACCGGCTCCTGCACCCACGCATTCGTCGAGGGGAATATGGCCGTATAGACTCATCCAGATACTGGAAGGTGAGGTGTTGGCGATGCCCATCTCTCCGATACAGAGGATGTTGCACCCTTCAGCAGCACATTCATCCACTAGCATGGCGCCTGTGTTGATGGCCTGCTCATATTGTTGCTCCGTCATCGCCGGCCCCTGCAAGAAATTGGCTGTACCCCACGCCACCTTGTGATGCTCGATGCCCTCAACGTTGCTGAGGTCATGGTCCACCCCCATGTCTATCAAACGAAGATGGAAACCGTGCTGCCGACAGAAGAGATTGACGCCACCACCGCCATGGGTGAAGTTCACCATCTGCTGCCATGTCACCTCCCTTGGGGAGACACTCACCCCTTCACGTTCTATGCCATGGTCGCCCCCCATCAACAGGTGGCAGGGGTGGGAGAGTGTAGGGCAGAGTGTTTGCTGCACCAGACAGATTTGCTTGGCAAGCGACTCCAGGCGCCCCAATGCACCTTTGGGCTTGTTGAGATGGTCTATCTTCTGCTGAATACTTTCAGCCAGACGCAGGTCTACAGGTAGGATATTAAATTGTTTCATGTGTCGAGTTTTTGTGTCAAGATTTTTTGATATGCTAATCGTTCGTCACCAGATGCCAAGTAGATGATTCCACAGTAGGTAAAACCGTGCTTGGCTATTTGGTGTTGCATGATGCGGTTGTCGCGATGGGTGTCAATGCGAATATTGGGGTCATGAGAGAAACAAAACGCCATGATGTCTCTGAAGATACCGTGAACGTCGGGATAACTGGCTATCCGGTGGATGACATGATAGGATAGGCTGTCGTCAAGCCACGCACCGTCGTAGATAGCGTCGTAAGTAGGTTCCGGTGAAGGGAGAAAAGCAAAGTAACCAACTACCTGCCCTTCCTCCTCTATGACAAAGCCACCCCATCTCGCCATGTCGGTGGTGATGACGTCCTCTGAAGGGTATCCCTCTCCCCATTGATGTGTGTTGCCCGACTGCCGCATGATGCCCTTTGCGGCCTCCATGACTTTCATGATTGCTGCCATGTCTGTCGCTTCAGCTGCTCTGATGATCCTTTTTGGTGTCTCACCCATGGGTTTCTTTACAAATGGCTCCTTATGCCGTGACGACCTCACACAGTTCACCTGTCTCAGAATCAATGATGAATCCCCTCACAACCACGTCCTTGGGCACAAGCGGATGAGTCGAGATGGTCTCCACCGTCTTCTTGACGGAGGTCGGCGTGTCTTTGAATCCCTCCAGCCATGTGTCCAGGTCGATGCCACACTTGCGGATGGTGTCGAGTGTCTCGTTGGTCACGCCACGGGCGATCATCTCATGATGGAAATGCTCAAAACTCATGTGGCAGGCGCCGCAATGCGAGTGTGCTATGACCATGATTTCCTCTACGCCCAGTTCATAGATGGCAACAATCAGACTACGCATGGCGGAATCAAAGGGAGAAATCACCAGACCCCCAGCGTTTTTGATGATTTTGGCGTCGCCGTTTTTCAATCCGAGGGCAGCGGGCAGTAGTTCGGTCAGCCTAGTGTCCATACACGAAAGCACAGCCAACTTCTTGTCGGGGTACTTGTCGGTGAGATACTTCTCATAGCCTTTCTGGGCCACGAACGTTTTGTTGTATTTAATAATCTGGTCTATCATATATGCTATTTCTTTATTGATGTTTCGCATTCTTTCAACTCAGACATTACATTCACCAATCATCATTGAACCCAAAGCGATGATTTGCGGACTATTGTCTGAACTCCTCAACTCCTGAACTCCTCAACTCCTGAACTCCTTCAACTTAAATTTTTCATCTTCCTGATTTTCCATCCAGTGGCAGCCACCGTGATGCTGACGATGGGCGAGAGCAGATTGAAGAAACAGTAGGGCAGGTAGGTCAGTGTGGCCACACCAAGTACAGTGCTCTGAGTGAGACCACAGGTGTTCCATGGCACCAACACGGAGGTGACGGTGCCACCATCCTCGCATGAGCGGCTTAGCAACCGTGGCTCATAACCCATTTTGGCGTAGAGTTCCTTGAACATCGAACTGGTGAGGATGATGGACAGGAACTGGTCGGCAGAGGTGATGTTGAGGAAGATGGCGCTGCCCACAGTGGAAGCCACCAGGGAAACCGTACCACGAACTAGGCGCTGGAAGTATTTCATAATGTCGGCCAACTGCCCGGTGGCAGTCAGTGCCCCTGCGAAGACCTGGGCACAGATGATCAGCCAGATGGTGGGCATCATGCCACTCATACCACGGGTGGTGACCAATTGGTCGAGTTCACTGACACCCGTGGAGATGGATGTCTTGTCATAACAGGCGCGGATGATTCCTTCGTACAGTCCTAAGAAACCAGGGTCGCTATGGGTTCCGGCGATCTCCCTGATGCGGTCGGGCTGCACGCCAAGTGCCACAAGGGCTGCAATGAAAGTGGCCAGAAAGAGCACCACCAATGATGGCCATCGGCGGGCTATCATCATGCCCATCACCAGAGGCACCAGCAAGAGCCATGGGGAGATGACAAAGGTCTGTGACAGACCGTCCATGAACTGTGCTACATCACCTTCTCCCGACACATCCATGACAAGACCCGACACTAGGAAGATGGCGATGGCCACCGTAAAGGTGGGTACCGTCGTCTGCATCATATATTTAATATGTGTGAAAAGAGGTGTGCCCACCACACTCGAGGCCAGTACCGTCGTGTCGGAGAGCGGAGAGAGTTTGTCGCCGAAATAGGCCCCGCTGATGATGGCACCGGCTATCCAACCGTCAGAGAATCCCAGTGCTTTGCCGATTCCAAGCAGTGCCACACCTACGGTGGCGATGGTGGTCCATGAGGAGCCGATCAGCAAGCTGACGATCGCGCAGATGATGCAACTGCTCACCAGAAACCATTGTGGTGACAGGATCTGAAGACCATAGTAAATCATCGTGGGCACAATGCCCGACACCATCCACGTACCTCCGATAGCACCAATCAACAGCAGGATGATGATGGAGGGAGTGCAACTGGCTACCTTTTTGGTGATTTCCTTGTCAAGGTTGTCCCAAGTGAGGCGTTTGACGCTCCAACCGATGAGCACACTGACACCTGTGGCTATGATCAGCGCCACCTGGCTGGCTCCGTCGAGTGTGGCATTGCCAAAGACGGAAATACAGCATACCAGGAGTGCGATGAGGACGATAAAAGGGATAAATGCTAACATGGAATGATATTTGGTGGCAAAATTAGCAAATATTGTTGTAATTTGACACAATTGTGGGGGAAAAACTCACTTGCATAAACCAAAATAAAATGTTATCTTTGCATCCGAAAGTGTGTTTGTCATCCAAACAAAAAACTGATCAACTAAAACATCTATGAGACACCGATTGGCCACATTCCTGTGCGTGCTGTTCTGTACCGTCGTTCTCACGCCGGTCAGCGGTAGACAGAAACTCAATTTCAATGCAGACTGGCTGTTGTGGGTGGGCGACCATCCTGACATGTCGCAGACCGATTACGACGAACACGGATGGCAGCGCGTCACCCTGCCACATGCTTTTAATGAGGATGAGGCGTTCGCTCGTGACATCGTCGACCTCACCGACACCATTGTATGGTACCGCAAGCATTTCACCCTCACTGAGCAAGACCTGAAGGGCAAGGTGTTTGTGGAACTGGAGGGTGCCCGTCAGGGTGCCGATGTGTGGCTCAATGGTCAGAAAGTGGGATTCTCCGACAACGGCGTCATGGCCTTTGGCTTCGACCTGACACCCTACGTCCATGCGGGCGAGAATGTCATCGCTGTGCGCTGTGACAACAGTTGGACCTATCGTGACAGGACCCTTGACAGCCGTTACCAGTGGAACGACCGCAACTTCAACGCCAACTACGGCGGTCTGCCCAAAAACATCTATCTGCACCTGACAGGAAAACTCTATCAGACCCTCCCCCTCTACAGCAACCTGGGCACCACGGGCACCTATGTCTATGCCACAGACTACGACATCGCCCAGCGTAAAGCCGTGGTACACGTCGAGTCGCAGGTGCGCAATGAGGACGACCACGACCGCACGTTCCGGCTCTTCGCCCGTGTGCTCAATGCCGACAATCAGTTGGCGGCCATCATCTCAGGACAGCCCGTCACCCTGAAACCTGGTGAGACACGCATGGTGACCATTCAGAGAGAGATGGAAGGACTGCACTTCTGGTCATGGGGCTATGGATATCTCTACACCGTGAAGACCTTCCTGGCAGAGGGCGATGCCGACAAAGCCCCATTGTCCCTTGACGCGGCATCCGACGAGGTCATCATCCGCACGGGCTTCCGTAAGACTCGTTTCGGTGAGGGAAAGATATGGCTCAACGACCGCGTCATCATGATACATGGCTACGCCCAGCGTACCAGCAACGAGTGGCCTGCCGTGGGCATCAGCGTGCCTGCATGGATGAGCGACTACAGCAACAGCCTCATGGTCGAGTCGGGCGGCAACCTCGTGCGGTGGATGCATGTCACACCCTGGAAACAGGACATTGAGTCGTGCGACCGTGTGGGTCTCATACAGGCCATGCCCGCTGGCGACGCCGAGAAAGATGTGGAGGGCGCGCGGTGGACACAGCGTACCGCACTCATGCGCGATGCCATCATCTACAACCGCAACAACCCTAGCATCCTCTTCTATGAGAGTGGCAACGAGAGCATCAGCCGCGAACACATGCTGGAGATGAAACAGTTGCGTGACACCTACGACCCCCATGGCGGACGGGCTGTCGGCTCAAGGGAAATGCTGGATGTCAACGAGGCCGAGTATGGCGGCGAGATGCTCTATATCAACAAGAGCGGCAAGCACCCAATGTGGGCCATGGAGTATTGCCGGGATGAAGGCCTCCGCAAGTATTGGAATGCCCTCAGTTACCCATATCATCAGGAAGGTGACGGACCGCTCTATCGGGGCAACCCCGCCCGAGAGTACAATCACAATATGGACGAGATGGCCATAGAGATGGTGCGCCGCTGGTATGACTACTGGCTAGAACGCCCAGGCACCGGCCGTCGCGTCAGCAGCGGTGGAGTGAAAATCGTGTTTTCCGACACCAACACCCACCATCGGGGAGAGTCCAACTATCGTACCAGTGGTGTCACCGACGCCATGCGCATTCCTAAGGATGCATTCTTCGCCCATCAGGTGATGTGGACAGGATGGGTGGACGACGAACAACCTCGTACCCACATCATAGGCCACTGGAACTACCCCGAAGGAACCCATCCACCGGTGTATGTGGTCAGCAATGGTGAGGATGTGGAACTCTTCCTCAATGGCGTGTCGTTAGGACATGGAGAGCGCTCCTGTCACTACCTCTTCTCCTTCGCCGACGTGGCGTTCGCCCCTGGTCGTCTTGAGGCTGTGGCATATGATGCCAATGGCGTCGAACAGAGTCGCAGTGTGCTGGAGACCGCAGGAGAACCCCACCACCTTAGCCTGACCACCATCGAAAACCCTGAAGGATTCAAGGCCGATGGTGCAGATATGGCCATCGTGCAAGTAGAGGTGGTCGACCAGCAAGGACGGCGCTGTCCGCTCGACGACCGCATGATACATTTCACCCTCGCCGGCGAGGGACAATGGCGTGGAGGCATTGCCACACGCAATAACAAAGACTTCCAGGTCGCTGACACCAACCGTGACAAGTCGTTGCTCGACGCCGCCAACGTGAAGAATATGTCCGACAACTATGTGTTATCTACAAGCCTCCCTGTAGAGTGTGGCGTCAATCGTGTGTTGGTGCGTAGCACGGTCAATCCCGGTGACATCGTCGTCTATGCCAGCGCAGAGGGATTGGGAAGACCCGTGAGCGTGAAGCTACAAACACAGCCTGTGACGACAGAGACCAACCTCCCCGCATTGACCCTCAAAGGTCATCTTGACAGGGGAGAGACCCCTCTCACCCCTTCCTATCACGACCAGGCCACGACGGTGCCCATCCGCTCTGCTGTGACAGGCTGTGACACAGACAACGCCGTCAACAGTTTCGACGACAACGAACTGTCGGAGTGGAAAAACGACGGCCGTCTCTCTACCGCATGGATCACTTATCAGCTCGACCGAAAAGCCATCATTGATGACATCTGCCTGAAACTCACTGGATGGCGCCTGAGAAGTTATCCACTTGAGATCTATGCCGGCAAACGCCTTATCTGGAGTGGAGAGACCAACCGCAGCCTCGGATACATCCATCTCACACCCACCGTACAGGTCAAGACTGATCAAGTGACGATACGCCTGAAGGGTGCCGGAAAAGACAAGGACGCCTTTGGCGGTATCGTAGAGGTGGCGGAGCCGGCCGCTGGCGAACTCGACCTCTTCAAGGCAAAGAATGGGGGAGAGACCCGTCATGAGTTGCGCATCGTCGAGGTCGACTTCCTCACGCACACGAAATAATCAGCACCAATTATTGAAACTCACCCAAACTACGATATGATGAAAAAACAACGTGTATTATGGATTGTCATATGCCTGGCCTTCACGATGGGCTTGAAGGCCAGTGGCGTGTACAATGTGTGTGACTACGGCGCCAAAGGCGACGGAAAAACCCTCGACCATGAAGCCATCAACCGAGCCATCGACGCCTGTGTGACTGGTGGCGGCGGACAGGTGCTGGTGCCTGCCGGTACTTATCTCTGTGGCAGCATCCACCTCAAGAGCCATGTCGACCTGCATCTGATGACTGGAGCCACCATCCTCGCGGCTCCCGGCGAGATGAAAGTATATGATGAGAGTGAGGTGTTTGGCGCACCGGAATATCAGGATGGCGGTCATACCTATTTCCACAATAGTCTGATTTGGGCAGAAGGCCAGGAACATATCTCCATCACAGGCTTTGGCAGGATCGACGGCGAGGGCTTGACCAAGAGAGATACCGAGACGGCTGGCAATGTGCAGGGTGGCAGCATCGGTACCGGCGACAAAGCCATCGCACTCAAACAGTGTCGCCATGTCACCATTCGCGACATCACCATCTTTCGCGGCGGACATTTTGCCATCATCGTCACGGGATGCGACATCGGCACCATCGACAATGTGCTCATCGACACCAACCGTGACGGCATCGATATCGACTGCTGCAAATATTTCACCGTCAGCAACACCAAGGTCAACACTCCCAACGACGATGCCATCGTACTCAAAAGTTCTTATGCCCTGAAAAAACCTGTGCTCACCGAGCATATCCTCATCACCAATTGTATGGTGACAGGTTACAAACTAGGCACCTTCCTCGACGGCACTTATGTGCCCGAAAAAGTCAACTGGGTATGTGGACGTATCAAACTCGGCACGGAGAGCAATGGCGGCTACCGCAACATCACCATCTCCAACTGCTCATGTATGTGGAGCAGCGGACTGGCTTTTGAGGAAGTGGACCAGGGGCGCATGGAGAATATCGTGGTGTCGAATATCTCGTTGAGCCATGTGCATCACTATCCCATCTATATCACCACCGGTTGCCGCAACCGTGGACCCAAGGAGCGCACCGACGTGTCGTCAGCACGCGATATCTATATCGACAATGTGATAGCCGACGACTGCGACTCGCTAGCAGGCATCATCATCACCGGCATGGAGGGACATCCCATCCGCAATGTGTCGCTGAGCAACATACGCATCCAGTATCGTGGCGGTGGCAAAAAGACCGACCAACCCTACCGGGAGCAGAGCACCCACTATCCGGAGCCACGCTGGGCAGGACCAACCCCCTCCTATGGCCTCTATGCGCGCCATGTAGACGGACTGCGGTTGCATAATGTGAAATTTGAGTTGCTGAAAGAGGATGAGCGTCCCGCTATCCTCATGGAGGATGTGAAGAATGTGGAACAATAAAACATGTCATCAAAATAAAAATACAACAGATATGAAAAGAGTGACGACCATCCTGTTTTTATGCCTTATTGCCACCTTGCCTTCGCTGGCCCAGACGGTGGAACTCAACAAAGTAAGTGACCGGCCTTTTTTCTATTCCGTGGCTGTGCCTGACGGCAATTACAAGGTGACGGTGACATTAGGTTCTAAAAAGCGCGCTGCCAAGACTGTGGTGCGCGCCGAGAGCCGTCGCCTCTTTGTCGAGGAGGTGCCTACCAAGAAAGGAAAGTTTGCCACCTATAGTTTTGTGGTCAATAAGCGTTCTCCGCGCATCGACAGCCAGAATGTGGTGAAAATCAAAGAGCGGGAGAAAGACTATCTCAACTGGGACGACTCGCTCACACTGGAGTTCAATGGCGCTGCACCTGCCGTGAAGTCTATCAGCATCGAGCCGGACACGACGGCCCTGACGGTGTTCCTCTGTGGCAACTCCACCGTGGTGGACCAGAATAGTGAGCCATGGGCCAGCTGGGGACAGATGATCCCACGGTGGTTTGACGAGCAGGTGGCCATTTCCAACCATGCCGAGAGCGGTCTCACCGCCCGCACTTTCTTAGACAGCAACCGCCTGGACAAGATCCTGTCGATGATGAGGCCTGGCGACTATGTGCTGTGTGAGTTTGGACACAATGACGAGAAAGAGAAACGTCCTGGTGACGGAGCCTGGTATCATTATGTCTACAATTTGAAAATCTTTATAGACCGTGTGAGAGAGAAAGGCGGACACGTCGTGTTTCTGACACCCACAGCGCGCCGGCGTTTTGATGACGCTCAGCAGAAAATGGTCGACACCCATGGTGAGTTCCCTGCTGCCATGCGTGCCGTCGCAGCACGTGAGCAAGTGCCCCTCATCGAACTCAACGGGATGACCACCGACTTTTTCGAGACCCTGGGTTTCGAAGGCAGCAAACGGGCGTTGGTACACTATCCCGCCAATACGTTTGAGGGACAGGACAAGGCGCTGGCCGACAACACCCACTTCAATCCTTATGGTGCCTACGAGGTGGCCAAGATGGTGGTGATGGGCATGAAACAACACCAGTTGCCCATGCTGAAAGGATTGCGGAGTGACTGGGTCGACTTCGATCCCCGTCACCCCGACGATTTCAACACCTGGTACTGGTATCCCGCTCCTGCTGTGGAGACCAAGAAACCCGATGGGAATTAATTGGTTCTATATTTAGAAGTTGAGGAGTTGAGGAGTTCAGAAGTTGAGGAGTTCAGGAGTGTAGGAGTTCAGACATTAGTCCATATTCTCACGTTATGGGTATATGGGGTATTGTCTGAACTCCTGAACTCCTCAACTTCTCAACTCCTTTTCTTATAATTTTCTGACTTCCGCTTTAGTCCCTACAAATAACTTTTTTTGATCTTCTCGACATAGGCGTCGATGACGGCGACAGCGGTGATGCTGACCACGTCTCTGACGCTGCTGCCATAGTCGGTGAAGTGGATGGGTTTGTTGAGGCCCATCTGTATGGGACCGATGATCTCGATGTCGGGCTCCAATGCCTGTATCATCTTGTAGGATGACCGCGCACTGGTGAGGTTGGGGAAGATGAGCGTGTTGATCTCTTGTCCTTTCAAGTGGTTGAAGGGATACAGTTCGTCACGCATCTCACGGTTGAGGGCGATACTCAGTTGCATTTCTCCGTCGACAGGTAAGTCCGGACACTGCTCGTGGAGTTTGGCTACGGCGTTGCGCACCTTACGGCTCCCCTCCGATGTGTCGGAACCGAAATTGGAGTGGCTGATCAGGGCAATCTTAGGTTTCTCGTTGAAGAATCTGACCGCCGTGGCCGACAGTTTAGCGATGTCGACCAAGTCTTCTGCAGTGGGGTCATTGTTGATAAGGGTGTCGCCCACAAAGATGGTGCCGCGGTTGGAGTTGATGATGTGCATCGTGCCGAAATTTCGGTATTCCGGTCGTACACCGATGATTTCTTTCGCCACTTTCACCGTGTTGGAATATTTGGTGTAGAGACCCGTGATAAAGGCATCGGCGTCGCCGGTCTCCACCATCATCATGCCGAAGTAGTTGCGCTCAAACATCTTGTCGTTGGCTTCCTCGAAGGTATAGCCGTCGCGCTGGCGCTTCTGGGTGAGGATACGCGCGTAACGCTCACGGCGCTCTGCCTCGCGGTCATGGCGCAGGTTGACAATCTCGATGCCGTCCAGACTCAATTCCAACTGGTTGGCCAACTTCTCTATACGCTCTTCATTGCCTAAGAGGATAGGGTAGCAGATACCCTCTGCCTTGGCCTGTACGGCCGCTTTGAGCATCGTGGGATGCACTCCCTCGGCGAAGACCACCCGCTGTGGATGGGCGCGCGCCGTGTCGTAGAGTTTGCGTGTCACCTTGGTCTGCAGACCGAGCATCTGCCGCAGGTGGTTTTTGTAGTCGTCCCAGTCGGTGATGGTCTTACGTGCCACCCCACTGTCTATCGCAGCCTTGGCCACGGCGGCAGAGACCTCAGTGATCAGTCGTGGGTCGACGGGTTTGGGGATGAAATAAGAGGGACCGAAGGTGAGGTTGTTGACTTTGTATACATCATTGACCACATCGGGCACGGGCTGTTTGGCCAGGTCGGCGATGGCCAGTACGGCTGCCATCTTCATATCTTCGTTGATGGCGCGGGCGTGCACGTCGAGGGCCCCTCTGAAGATATAGGGGAAGCCGATCACATTGTTGATCTGGTTGGGATAGTCGGAGCGACCTGTGGCCATCAGCACGTCGGGGCGGGAGTCCATGGCATCCTCGTAGGAAATCTCGGGCTCAGGATTGGCCAGCGCAAACACGATGGGTGACGGAGCCATGGATCGCACCATGTCTTTGGACAGGATATTGCCCTTGGACAATCCCACAAAGACATCGGCGTCTTTGATGGCTTCTGCCAGGGTGTGCACGTCGCGGCGGTCGGTGGCAAAGAATCGTTTCTGTTCGTTGAGATGTTCGCGGTCGCTGGTGATGACACCTTTGGAGTCAAGCATCAGGATGTTTTCCTTACGGGCACCTAAAGCCATATACAGTTTGGTGCAGGAGATGGCGGCAGCACCGGCGCCGTTGACCACGATTTTCACCTGGCTGATGTCTTTCCCGTTGACCTCCAGCGCGTTTTTCAGTCCGGCGGCAGAGATGATGGCGGTGCCGTGTTGGTCATCGTGCATCACAGGGATGTCGAGGCTCTTTTTCAGACGGTCCTCGATGTAGAAGCACTCAGGTGCCTTGATGTCCTCTAGGTTGATGCCGCCGAAGGTGGGAGCGATTCGCTCCACGGCTTCGCAAAATTTCTCCGGGTCTTTCTCTGCCACTTCGATGTCAAAGACATCGATACCACCATAAATCTTAAAGAGCAAGCCTTTGCCCTCCATCACAGGTTTGCCACTCAGGGCACCGATGTCGCCTAAGCCTAAGACGGCGGTGCCGTTGCTGATGACCGCCACCAGATTGCCTTTGTCCGTGTATTGGTACGCATCGTCTGCGTTTTGCTGGATCTCAAGGCAGGGGAATGCCACTCCGGGGGAATAGGCCAGACTCAAGTCTGTCTGTGTGCGGTAGGGCTTGGTGGGTTTCACCTCTATCTTACCGGGTCTGCCACTTTTATGATAGGCAAGGGCGGCCTCTTTTGAAATTTTCACCATAATGTATTCTCTCAATTATTCATAACCGTTCTACTTGTTTCACGCCTCTCACCGTGCGCAGCTTTTTGATAAGCTGGTCCAGTTTGGACGTGTCTTCCAACATCACTTCGAGGATGCCGCCAAACAGGCCGTCGTGGCTGTCGATGTTGATGGAGCGCATGATGATTTTCTCCTCCTTGGAGATGATGCTGGTGATGTTGTTGACGATACCGATATCGTCATTGCCCACCACACGGAGGGTGATGGAATACTGCGAACTGCCTTTGCCACTCCATTTCGCCTTGACGATACGGTAGCCGAAACGCTGGCGCAAGGCGGGGGCGTTGGGGCAGTCGGTGCGGTGTATCTTGATGCCGCCATTCACCGTCACAAAGCCGAAGATGGGGTCGCCATAGATAGGATGGCAGCATTTGGCCAACTGATAGTCGATGCCTTTGAGGTTGCGGTCAATCACCAGCACGTCCTCGTTTTTGCGCAGCATCTCCTCTTCGGGATTTTCGTAGCTGAACTCTTCGGCGCTGCGGGTGGGAGCCACCGGCGCATTGCCATGCTCGAAATTGTATACCTCGATATATTTCTCTACGATCTCGTTGAAGTCGAGCTTGTCCTCTGCCAGTTGTTTATAGAAGTCGCGCGTCTCCTTAAAGCCCATTTTCTTGATGAGATGAGCCATTGTCGACTCTTCCATCTCCATCTTCCTGTTCTTAAAGCGCCGCTCCAGCATCTCTTTGGCGTAAAGGCCTTCCTTCACCTGCGTCTCTTTCAAAGCCAGGCGAATCTTTGACTTCGCACGCGAGGTCTTCACGATGTGAAGCCAGTCTTGCTTGGGACGCTGGTTGTTGGAGGTGAGGATCTCCACCTGGTCGCCGCTGTGTAGTTCTTCTCTCACCGGCACCATCTTGCCGTTGATGCGACCGCCCACGCAGCGGTTGCCCACATTGGAGTGGATATGGTAAGCAAAGTCGAGGATGGTGGCACCTTTGGGAAATTTGAGCAGGTCTCCTTTGGGGGTGAAGACGAAGACCTCGTCTTCGTAAAGATCCATCTTAAACTGGTCCATCATCTGCAGGTCGTCATTGCTCTCGAGGGCTGCACGGATGTTGTTGAGCCACTCGTCGATGCCCGACTCGCCCTTGATACCCTTGTAACGCCAGTGGGCTGCCAGTCCTCGTTCTGCGATCTCGTCCATGCGCTCTGTCCTGATCTGCACTTCCACCCATTTGTTCTCAGGCCCGAGCACGGTGATATGCAGACTCTCATAGCCGTTGGACTTGGGCACCGACAGCCAGTCGCGCATACGTTTGGGGTTGGGCTGATACATGTCGGTGATGATGGAGTAGGTCTGCCAGCACTGCATTTTCTCTTTTTCCAAGGGGGAGTCGAGGATAATGCGGATGGCGAAAAGGTCGTAGATGCCCTCGAAGCCACACTTCTGTTTCTTCATTTTCTGCCAGATGCTGTGGATGCTCTTGGTGCGGCCTTTCATGTGAAATTTCAGACCCGCTGCTTGCAACTTCTCCTCGATGGGGCCGATAAACCGCTCGATGTAGGCGTCGCGAGACCGCTTGGTGGCATTCAACTTGTCTTTGATCATGTAATAGGCGTCGTGCTCCAGATACTTCAGACTGAGGTCCTCCAATTCGCTCTTCAGCTTGTATAAGCCCAGCTTATGGGCGAGTGGCGCATAGAGATACGACGCTTCTTCCGACACCCTGCGCTGCGCTTCAAGTTGGTCGGTGTCACGTATCTGACGCATAAGATTCACCCTGTCGGCTATCATGATGAGGATCACACGCATGTCTTCGGCAAAGGAGATGAGAAGATTGCGGAAATTCTCACTCTCCACGACGGGGTTCTTTCTGTAGAGTTCCTGTATGCGTGTTAAGCCTCTGATGATATGTGCCACTCCCTCGCCATATTCCTTGGCGATTTGCTCCAGCGAGAGGGTGTGGTGCGCCTGACAGGAATAGAGGATGATGGCCATCACTCCATCCCGTCCAAGCCCTGTCTCCTCGATGGTGATTTGTGACGTCTGAAGTCCGAAAAGGATGGGGTCGAGACCGAAAATGTTGGGTTGGAGCTGCGCTTCATCCAGCGTCTGGGTGATCAGCGTCTGGATGCGAGTCAAATCATCAGGTCGCAGCAAATCGCCACTGATATGATTCAAATGGTCGATCTTGTCAAAAATCACCATTCTCTCTGTATCTGTATGATTGTTTTGGTCCATATAAATGAGGCTCTTATCCTATATAATGATACGACATTTCCAATAATCTAGGCAAAGTTACATTTTTTTTCCCATATCATTCTTGTATTTGAGAAAAAAACACTAAATTTGCCTAAATTATCACATTGTATTAAATCTAACATTATCAAAATCATCAACTATCGCCTTAAAAACTCATTAACTTAAAAGCTTATATTTATGTTATCACAACAAGACCTACAACAAATTGCCTCGAAAGGTATCACCGAGGAAAAAATCGCTATGCAACTGGATGAATTCAAGACTGGATTCCCATTCCTGAAACTAGAAGCAGCAGCTGCCATCGGAAAAGGCATTGTCGCTCCCGACGCTGATGAGCGCAAGGCTTATATCGATGCGTGGAATGCTTATAAGGCAGAGGGCAAGCAGATCGTGAAATTCGTGCCTGCCTCTGGCGCTGCAAGCCGCATGTTCAAAGACATGTTCGCATTTGTCTCAGCAGACTATGATGTGCCTACCACCGACTTTGAGAAGAAGTATTTCGACAACATCAAGAAATTCGCTTTTTATGAGGCTCTTAACGAGCAATGCATCAAAAACGAAGGTAAGAATATCGACCAACTGATAGCCGACGGCAATTATAAAGCAGTGGCTGCCAATATGCTGCAGGCCAAAGGCTTGAACTATGGCCAACTGCCAAAGGGACTTTTGCTCTTCCACAATTATGAGGATGGCCCACGCACACCGATGGAGGAACATCTGGTGGAGGGCGCCTTGTATGCAGCCAGCAATGGTGAGGCTAATGTACATTTCACCGTCAGCCATGAGCACATGCAGCTGTTTGAGGCCAAGGTGGAGGAGAAACTGGACAAGTATGCTCAGTGCTATGGCATCAAATACAACATTTCTTTCTCAGAGCAGAAACCCAGCACCGACACCATCGCTGCTAACCCCGACAACACTCCTTTCCGCACCGAGGATGGCCAGCTCCTGTTCCGTCCGGGTGGCCATGGCGCATTGATTGAGAACTTGAATGAGATCAGTGCCGATGTCATCTTCATCAAGAACATCGACAATGTGGTTCCTGACAGACTGAAGGGCGACACCGTAGACTACAAGCAAGTGATCGCAGGCGTGCTGGTGACACTGCAGAAGAAAGCCTTTGACTATCTGAAAGTGCTTGACAGCGGCAACTACGACCATGAGAAACTGGAGGAAATCATTCGCTTCGTGCAGCGTGACTTGTGCTGTCGCAAGGCAGACATCAAGGAACTGGAGGATGCTGACCTCGTGATCTATCTCCGCAAGAAGCTCAACCGACCCATGCGCGTCTGTGGCGTGGTGAAGAATGTGGGCGAGCCTGGTGGCGGCCCGTTCCTCACTTATAATCAGGATGGCACAGTGAGCCTGCAGATTTTGGAGAGCAGCCAGATAGACAAGTCGAATGCTGAATATCAGAAAATGTTCACTGAGGGTACGCACTTCAACCCCGTCGACTTGGTTTGCGCTGTGAAGGACTATCAGGGCAATGCTTTCAACCTGCCAGAATATGTCGACAAGACCACCGGCTTTATCAGCAGCAAGAGCAAAAACGGCAAAGAGCTGAAAGCTCTCGAGCTTCCTGGCCTCTGGAATGGCGCCATGAGCGACTGGAACACCATCTTCGTAGAGGTGCCCCTCTCCACTTTCAATCCAGTCAAGACCGTCAACGACCTGCTGCGTGAGCAACATCAGTAGAGAGTTGACAGTTGACAGTTGACAGTTGACAGTTGACAATTGACAGTTGACAATTGACAGTTGACAATTGACAGTTGACAATTGACAGTTGACAGTTGACAATTGACAGTTGACAATCCATAATTATAATGCGAGCCCCCTTCCGTTTGGAAGAGGGCTCGTCATTTGATAGCATATCCTCAAAGACCTACGAGGCCTTTCGTTTGTCCCCTGTATGTTCCGTATGCTGCTATATCATAGCAGCCACTCAAGCATGTCCCCTATGCAGCCACTCAAGCATGTTCCTATGCTGCCATATCATAGCAGCCACTAGAGGATCACACACCCGGTGTCAGAGAGCACCTGCTCACATTTTTCTATGTCAGAGGGCTTAATGACAAACTGGGCCAGGTCGCCTTCAGAGAAGGCATACATGTAGTTAATGTCGATGTCGGCGGCGGCAAGGCTCTCCAGTACAATGGAGAGTGAACCGGGGCGGTCGGGACTTTGTATGCACACCACGTCGGTGAGAGAGACGGCGAAGTTGGCTTCGTTGAGCACCACCACAGCGCGCTCCAGGTCTGAGACGACGATGCGCATGATGCCAAAGTCGGGGGTCTCTGTCATGGAGAACGCCTTCATGTTGATGCCTTTGTCACCTAATGTCTTGGCTACTTTTGCAATACGTCCTGGCCTGTTCTCTAAGAACAATGAAATCTGTTTGGTCATAGTTGAAGGGTATTTGAGGTGATTATTTAAGGATTCGGTTGTCGATCACATGCTTTGACTTGCCTTGGCTGCGGGCGATGCTTCCTGGCTCCATCAGTTTTACATCGGCCTTGATGGAGATGACGCTCTTCAACTTGTCGGCCAGTGACTTGCGGAGTTCAAACATACGTCCAATGTCATCGGAGAAGTAGTCTTTGCGCACCTCGACCTGCACTTGCATGGTGTCGAGATTGCCTTTGCGGTCCACCACAATCATATACTGTGGCTCAAACTGCTTCAGCGAAAGGATGACACTCTCCACCTGCGACGGGAACACATTGATACCGCGGATGATGAGCATGTCGTCTGAACGGCCCATCACAGGACCCATCCGCACAGAGGTGCGGCCACAGTCGCAGACACCGTCCATCAGATAGCAGAGGTCGCGGGTGCGGTAGCGCAACAGCGGCATACCTTCTTTGGTCAGAGTGGTGAACACCAGTTCGCCTGTCTCACCCTTAGGCAGTGGTTCAAGCGTGTCAGGATTGATGATCTCTGGATAGAAGTGGTCTTCGCAGATATGAGAGCCGTGCTGGGCCTCACACTCGTACGACACACCAGGACCGCAGATTTCACTCAGGCCATAGAGGTTGTAGCCCTTCAGGTTGAGGCGCTCCTGTATCTGTTCTCTCATCTTGTCGGTCCAGGGCTCAGCACCGAAAGCGCCGATACGCAGGTTGAGGTCTTCCTTGCGCATGCCTATCTTCTCCATGGTCTCTGCCAGGTGCAAGGCGTAGGAGGGGGTACAGGCGATGCCGGCCACGCCTAAGTCCTTGATGAGTTTCAGGTGTTTCTCGGTGTTGCCAGTGGAGGCTGGTACGACAGCGGCACCGATGCGCTCCACACCATAGTGGGCACCCAGACCGCCAGTGAACAGACCATAACCATAGGAAACAGAGAAGGTGTCGCCACGGCGCACACCGTAGGCTGTCAGTGCCCGCGCCATACCCTCGGCCCAGATCTCCAGGTCACGGCGTGTATAGCCCACGATGGTGGGATTGCCGGTGGTGCCTGATGAGGCGTGTACCCTGACAATCTCTGACTGTGCGGCCGCCTGCAGACCGCATGGGTAATTGTCGCGCAGGTCTTGCTTGGTGGTAAAAGGCAACTTGACGATGTCGTCGATGCTCTCAATGTCGCCTGGGTCTACGTCCATCGCCTGCATCTTCTCTCTGTAGAAAGGCACGTTGCGATATACCAGTGCCACTAACTTTTGCAGCCGCTTGCTTTGGAGATGATGCATCTCGTCGCGGCTCATACATTCCTTGTTTTTGTTCCAGATCATGTTCTCCTTTTTAAAGGGTTATTATTGGTTTCATTTTGTTGTTTATACCAATGCCGGGGCGTTGCGCTTCCTGTAGCCGCTGGCTGTCAGAACGGCAAGTAGCATGCCGTCACCATCAGTGACCCTCACTTCTGCAAAAGGAAGGGCCTTGTGGTCGAAGATCTCATGGGCCTCGGCCCGCAGTCTCATCCCCTTGGTGGCGGCGCGCAGAATGGTGATATTGGCGGTGACAGTCACCGTCGGGATGCCGTGTGAGTTGGTGGCGCAGGCGAAAGCCAGGTCGGCTAAGGTGAAAAACACGCCACCCTGACAAAACTGGGCACCATTGAGATGCCGGTCGTCAACGGTCATTTCCACGATGGCGTGCCCCTCTTCGAGCAAGGTGATTTCCATCCCGGCGTCCGAGGCGAAGTGGTCTCCCGCAAAATATTCTTTCAGCGTCATGGGTAAAAATGTGCATTTTGTTGATAAAACGCGGCAAAATTACATATTTTCATTGACATATTATCATAAAATCAATAAAAATTGTGACAATTTTTTATTTTGTGATAGTCTTCTATGCAAAAAGCAGGTCTCTTGTCTCTTCTTTTCACAATAAAATGAAGGGTGATACGTTATTATAGTAATGAAAAAGTTTTTTCAGTTTTTTGTGTTTCTTACAGCGATGGTATGGTCGCTGTATGCTTGTACTGATGACGACAGTTTCTCCGACTCGCCATCACACTTCCTCACGTTCTCTGAGGACAGTGTAAGGCTCGACACTGTTTTCTCCCGTGTTCCCACTGCCACCAAGACATTTTGGGCATACAACAGGTCGGGAGACGGCATCCGGTGTCAGAGTATCAGGCTGGAGAAGGGCAACCAGACAGGCTACCGCGTCAATGTTGACGGCTCCTACTTGGGGTCGTCGGCAGGCTATCAGGTGAGTGATATTGAGATCAGAAACAAGGATAGTATACGGGTTTTTGTCGAACTGACCTCACCCGCCAACAACAAGGAGGTGCCCACACTGCTTGAGGATAACCTCATCTTCCAGCTCGAAAGTGGCAATATACAGAAAGTGAACCTGAGTGCCTATACGTGGGATGCCGATATGCGTGAAAATGTGGTGATAGAGCAAAACACGACTTGGAAGCAAACAAAGCCCATCGTCATCTACGGTGGCATCACCATAAAGGAGGGGGCCACACTGACCATCGGCGAGGGTACTACGCTTTATTTCCATGAGAATGCCGGAATGGATGTGTATGGTCGGCTGGTCATACAGGGCACCGTCGACAACAATGTGGTGTTGCGGGGCGACCGCATCGACCATATGTTCGACTATCTGCCCTACGACAGGGTCAGCGGTCAGTGGCAAGGGATACATTTTTATGGTTCGTCCTATGACAATGACATCTTTTATGCCGACATACACAGCACTTACAATGCCATCGTCTGCGACTCCTCTGATGTCAGTCGGCTGAAGCTCAACCTCTACAACAGTGTGATACACAACTGCCAGGGGTATGGCCTCAAAGCGTATCATTCCGTCATCGACGTGGTCAACAGTCAGATTACCAACACGCTCAACGACTGCGTCGCTTTTTATGGTGGGGTGACACGCGTCTTGCAATGTACCATCGCACAGTTTTATCCCTTCGATGCCAACAGGGGGGCAGCCTTGCGGTTTGCCAATTACCAGGATGACAAGATTTATCCCCTCTACAGTTTCTCTTGTGTCAACTCCATCGTGACGGGGTATGCCGACGATGTGATCATGGGTGAGTGTGACACCACGGCAGTCTACAAATACTACTTTGACCACTGCCTGCTCCGCACACCTCAGATAGAAGACACGGTCAATGTGAGAGACGTCATCTGGGAGAACGTGGAAGACACCACAGCAGTGACTGCAGCCAAAAATTTTGTAAGAATCGATATCGACAGCCTGATCTATGACTTCCGTCTCGACTCCATCTCTCCCGCCATCGGGAAGGCGATGCCTATCGAGGGCTTACCCCATGACAGGGTAGGGGTTTTGCGTGACGAGGAGCCAGATTTGGGGTGCTATGAATATGCGAGAAAGGAAGAATGACTATGAAAAATATCGAAATTAAGACCAACATCCGGTTCTGTCAGCTCGATGAGCTGCCACAGGATGAGCAAGACCTGGTACAAACCGCCATCAAGGCCACCGACAACTCCTACGCCAAATACTCCAACTTCCATGTTGGTGCGGCGCTGCTGTTGTGTGACGGGTCGGTTGTGATAGGCGCTAACCAGGAAAACGCCGTGTTCCCCTTGGGACTGTGTGCGGAGCGTACCGCCATCTTCGCTGCGCAGGCTCAGTATCCAGAGAAGTCGATGCTCAAGATGGCCATCGCCGCGCGCAATCATGCCGGACTGATGGACAATCCCGTTTCACCTTGTGGGTCATGCCGGCAGGTGATTCTGGAGATGGAGGACCGTTACCAGCAGCCCATCCGTATCCTCTTGTATGGCAAAAAGGGGGTGTATGTCATCGACTCTGCCAAGGACCTGCTCCCACTCTGTTTTGTGGACGAAAGCATGAGATAGCGATTATTCTTTGATCTCTATCTTCTGCTGATAAATCTCATCGATGTTGACAGCCTCAGGCACTTTGTTTCTGAGGGTGTCTCTGATGACATGGTTTCTGACCAAGGTGTCTCTGATACTGTTTCCCTTGACAATGAGGTCTTTGGTGTCATTGCATTTTACCACGGTGTCTGTCACCATGATATCTTTTATAAGGGTGTCTTTGGCTATAGTGTCTTTTACTATAATGATGTCTGTGTCGAGGTTGTTATTAGCGATGGTGTCGCTGGGGATGGTGTCTTTGGCGATGAGGTCTTTGAGATGCTCCTCGCATCCTTTCATCATATGGGCGGTCTGAGTGATGCGGGCATTCATGTCCTCGCTGTTGCGGTATTGCAGATAGTTGTCCAATGCGGCCTTGAAGCATGAATGGGCTTTCTCCCAGTCCTCAGCGAATAGATAGCAGAACCCCAGCCTGTAGTAGATTTCCCCTTTCTCATTCTCATAACACACGGTCAGCGCTTTCTCATAATAGGGAATGGCCTCGGCGTATTGTTGCAACTGAAAATGACTCTCTCCATCGGCGAAGTAATAGACAGAGCGCTCATGGGGCGCAAATGCCTCCAACTGTGGTATGGCTTCGTCTAAGTACTTACAGGCCTCCTCATAGAGCCACTCATAATAATAGCACACACCCATATAAGCATGAAAGCGTGGGTTGAGACGATATTGGCGGTCCAGTTTTTCGAAGATGAGCAGGGCCTCATGGTATTTGGCACTCCTGAAATACTCTAAGGCCATCCCAAGACGGTCGCTGTCGCGCGGCTCCTGTGGGATGGCCTGAAAGATACAGGTCAGTGACACGATCAAGATGAGCCCTGCTTTCTTCATCACCACTGTGTATAGAAGTTGATCAGACGGCGGATGGCACGGTCGCAGACCGGGCAGAAAGAAGGATTCTCATTGGTGCGCATACGGCAGTCCTCGCAGGCACGGTAGACTCCTTTCTGGGCATATCCCGCTCCTTCATAGAGACCAATCTTTCCCTCTTCCATCATGTCCTGCCACTTGCTCTTGAAGTCGGTGAGGGTGGTGAGGTTGGGCTCCCATGGTTCTACGTCGGAGGGATACATGGGTATCTGCTCGCTCTCGTAGGCGTATTCGTCGCCCAGACCAGCGAAGCTGTGGCCGAACTCATGTACCACGACGGGTTTGAACTTGGGATGGTGGGCCATGGCGAGATTGTAGGAGTTGAGAATGCCTCCACCACCATATTCACTGGTATTGACCAGCACGATGATATGTTCGTAGGGGGTGCCCGCAAGCCAGTTGTGCAAATCTTTCAGTTGCAGGGTGGTCAGATAACGGTCGCTGTAGAACGTGTCGAAATGAGAGTGGAGGGCGGTGTTCTTCCAGACGCCCTTTCTTGGAATGCTCGTGCCACTGTCGATGGAAGGTGACTTGACCGCGATGATATGAAACCGCTCACGCAGCGACTTGAAGGGTTCGTGGGCAAACATCGCCTCCATCGCTATGCGGGCATCTTCGAGAAAGGTTTCCATCTCCTGCTCCTGATACCCTTCGGCCAGATAGGCGATGTGGATGCAGCGTGCAGGGTCCTGGGCCTGCTGGAGGGTGACGTAGGGCGTGATGTCCTGAAAACCGCGGCGGTGGATCAGGATGTCGCCGGGTGTCACGCGGTGGGTCATGGTCGCCATCACCTCACGTCGGTTGTCATACAGTTCGATGCTCACGTCCACGGTGTCGCGAGGCATGGGTATCAGAAAAACATTCTGAAACGACTTGCTAATGGTCTGGGCTTCGTCATACGACAGCCACTCCTGAAACAAGGTGGAGAAAGAGTTGCGGTAGACCACCTGTCCTGTGGCGCACGCTTTGACGATGATTTGTCCATTGCCCGCTATGGGCACCTCTGCCAGCCGGTGTCTCTTCCCATACCATCTCGACAACAGGTTCAACTCATCGACGTAGATACCCTGCTCTTTTGCATTGCCAGCAAAGACGTAGTCAATGCGCAACGTGGAGTCACAGAAATAGGTGTCGAAATCCTGTGCGGTGGCAGGGAGGGTGAGGATGAAGAGGAGCAACGCTAAGAGTGCCCTTTGTGTCGTCGTTTTATTCATGACATTTGTTTGTTAATACTTTGATATATTCCCGTTCCCAGTCTTCGGAATGGTATTTTTGGCCGTCATACAGGAGGATGTCTATGTCGAGTTTGATGATGCCTTTTGCCCGTAGGTACTTGCGGTCGCCGACATTGCGCTCCATCTTTTTAGTGAATTGCCGTAGTTCGTCATACACCATCTCAGTCTCACCCCAGCCTACGCAGTTGAGAAAGGGGGGCGAGTCGATGCCGACAGGGTCGGTCCACATCGTTTCTGAAAACCGAAAGTCAGGCAACTGCTTTTGAAGCAGTTGCTGAGCTTTCTGGATATGGATTTCCGCATCCTTGTTGGCGCCGAGGCAAAGCATCACTTGATGTCTCATGTGCAATGATGACTTTCGTTTTTGCTGTTGAGGGTTCTCCCTCCCTTACTCAAGCAACAGCACGCGGCTGCTCCAGTCGTTCTTCTTATTCCAGTCCACATCGTTGCGGTAGGGCATCTCCAGACCATGACTCATCAGGTAGGCGCCGCTGTAGCTCTTGCCCTCACAGTCTAACGGATGGAGGTCGATGCGGTTGAGTTCACGTACAGTGTACATGCGGCCAGGGTCCAAACCGGCCATCTTCACGCGTGGCAGGTGCTCATTCTGGAACGACTCGGTCTTCCACCAGTAGAAGACGGCTTTCTCTTTGTTTTCCGACACATACATCATCGAGGCGAGGCCTTTGTGGTCGTAGGGGGAGACGAGGCGGTAGATGTCGCCAAACTGCACGATGGGGCGTATCTGCTTATACTCCTTGATGGCGTTGCGGCAGAGGGCTTTCTCCTCGTCGGTCATATTCTTGGGTTGTATCTCCATACCCAGGCGTCCGCTCATGGCCACGTCGATGCGGTATTTCAGGGCGGTGGTGCGGAAGACGGTGTGGTTGGGCACGGCGCTGATATGGCTGGCCATGGCAATGGCGGGGAAGAAGTAACTGGTGCCCCACTGCATATAGATGCGCTGGAGGGCGTCGGTGTTGTCGCTCACCCAGAACTCGTCAAAATAGGGCAGGATGCCCCAGTTGGCGCGTCCGCCACCACTGGCGCAGGCCTGGATGGTGACATCTGGATATTTGTCGCGGAGTCGCTGGCACACTTTCTCGAAACCACGGTGATATTCGATGTAGAGATGACTTTGGTCTTCCGCTTTCAGATACTGGCTGCCATGGTTGAGGATGGGCATGTTGGCATCCCATTTGATATAGTCAATCTCGGGATATTTCGTGAGCAGGTTGTCGGCTACTTGGAACACGAAGTCCTGCACTTTGGGATTGGCCAGGTCGAGGATCACCTGTGTGCCACCTCTGCCCAGTACGGCGTCACGTTTCGGCGCCTTGATGATCCAGTCGGGATGTTTCTCATACAGTTCGCTGACGGTGTTGCTCATCTCTGGCTCTATCCAGATGCCGAACTTCACCCCGTTCTTACGGGCGTCTCTCAACAGTCCCTCGATGCCGTCGGGCAGTTTGTTCTTGTCCACCACCCAGTCGCCTAACGAACTGTTGTCGGTCTTGCGGGGGTATTTGTCGCCAAACCATCCGTCGTCCATCACGAACAGTTCACCACCCATACTGGCAATGTCGGCCATCATCTGGTCCATGCCCTGCTGGTTGATGTCGAAATAGACCCCTTCCCAACTGTTGAGCAATATCTTACGTTCTATGTCGCCGTGCATCAGACGGTATTTGCGACCCCATTTATGGAAATTGCGTGAGGCTCCGCTCAGTCCTTCCTCACTGTAGGTGAGGGCAAGCGCTGGGGTGGTGAAGGTCTCACCTTTTTTGAGATGATACTCTGAGTTGTCTTCGTTGATGCCGGCGAAGAAGTAGTGATACTCGGTGTCGTCGGTGTCTATCTTCAATCGGTAATTGCCGGAGTAGCAAAGAGCGGCGCCTATCACACGTCCGGTGTTCTCTTGCGCCTTGCCATCGAGTGACAGCATCACCTCGGCGTGGTCAGTGTGCGAGTTGCGCGAACCGTCTTTGTTCTTGATCACCATCTGTCCTGCGTTGAGGGGCTCCTCTGCCACCTGGCCCTCATTGGCCCATGAGCCATAGAGGTGTGAGACCCACACGTCGCCACGACGGATGGGAAGCAGGGCGGAGGCGAAGGTGGTGAGCGTCACGGTCGATTTCTCGTTGTTGGTGATTTCTGTCCAGGCCTCGATCATGTCCACGTCTTGATAGGCTTTATAATGGAGGGTCACGGTCACAGGGTAGACGGGGTCTTGCAGACGGATGGAGGTGATGATAGCGTTGCCCTCGGTCTTGGAAGTGACGCTGCTGGCGTTGAGCACTGTCGACATATTGCCGTCGGCATGGCGCATGGCGATGGCTGCCTCGGCAGGACAGTTCATGCCATAGGCGGGGTAGACGTCCATCCTGCCCCCTGTGGGCCATTGTAGGTGTCCGAGGTCACGGTCACTGAGTCTTGCGCCAAAATACACATATTGTGGCGCCCGTCCGTTTTCCACATTCAGGATGAGTGACATGTTGCGCGTGTTGATATTTACCTGCTCAGAGTATGCAAAGACACTGAGCCCCATCAGTACAACAAACAAAAAGATTTTTTTCATATTCAATCGGTTTTAGGATAGAGTGGATGAATAGTTTTCCTTGCAAATGTAATCATTATTGACCAAAACACCATATTTCTTGCCCAAACAATTTGCTTTCTTGCAGAATAGTATCTGAATTGGGTTTTTAAAGCGTAGGAGGGCATAAGTGGTTCCGTCTCTCATCTACTGCTGATGTCATCATACAGTTTTTGCAGGTAAGCTTTCCCCTTCTGGAGGTTGGCTGAGCGTCGTGCCCCTCGGTCAACCACCGTCTTTCCTGATTTGTTGTCATAAATCAGTTGGTTGTCTTCTGTGATCATCCCAAAAGCGTCGGGCACGGTGAAGAAAGCGAAATGGGGGGAGTGGGAGTCCATCAGGTCTTTGCTGAAGGTGAACACTTGGTGGTCAAGCCCCAGTTGTGCCAACAGCGTGGCGGCGATATCTTGCTGACTGCCGATAACATCAATATGGCGGGGACCGGTGATGGCTCCACCTGTCATGATGAGAGGAATCTCGTAACGTTCTGTCACCAGGTTGCTGATGTCACGGGGATAGGCTCCCAGATGGTCGGGCACTAAGATGACCAAGGCGTTCTCCCATAAGGGGGAGGCTTTCAGATGGCTGACAAACTGTCCCACACAACTGTCGGTATAGGCGAAGGCGTTCAGACGCTCGTCGGCGAGCCGATGGAAAGGCACTTCAAACGGCTCATGCGAACTGGAGGTCTGGAGCACCCGGAAACGTGGACGTGTACAGGTGTCGGCACGCAGGTCAGACCAGAGGCGTTGCAGCACATGCTCATCGTGCACACCCCATTTGCTGAGCCGCTCGCTGAGGGGGAAGTCGACATCGGCCACGATTTGTTCGAAACCTTGACTGATGAGGTAGGAACGCATGTTGGTGAAGTCGGCGTCACCACCATAGTAGTATTTGAGGTCATAGCCGGCCTTTTTCAGACTGCCTGCGATGGAGGGCAGGTGGGCGGTCTTGCGCGGATATTTCATCAGACTCATGGTGGGCTGGGCAGGGTAGCCACTGAGGATGGCCACCAGTCCACGGTCGGTGCGGAAACTGTTGGCATAGAAATGGGTGAACAGGATGCCGTCTTGGGCGATGCTGTCCAGATGGATGGCCACATGGGGTTCGCCGCCGAGGGAAGTCATCAGCCGTGAGGAGAAACTCTCTAAGATGATGAGATAGATGTCGGGACGACGGGTGTTGAGCAGCATCTCGGTCGAGTCGCTGCGGGTGTAGGTGAGTTGTGCGAACAGTCGGTCGGCCTGCGCGGCGTCCATCATCCGGTATTGCGAGGCAAAGTCGGACTCATGTGCAAGTGACTCCATGATGCTGAACGCAGGGTTGACAGCGGCATGGTTGAGGGGCTCATGACTGCTGAAATACACCTTGCCGGTGTTCATCGACGACACGGTCACTCCGCCGCGGATGGCGAGAAACAGCAGTCCCATGACAGGCAGAAGCAAGACCGAGTTGGCCACTCGTTTCCGGATGGGGCAGGGGGGGACGACGCTTTTCTTGGAGCCTCTCAGACACCTGGCAGCACCCCAGGTGATCAGTCCTGTGAGGAGTGCCACCGCCACGGCACAGCACACGGCGTACCCCACGCTCACACTGGCAAACGCGTCTTTGGGAGAACTGAAGAAATAGAACAGGGGTGTGGAGTCGAGCGGAAATCCCCAGTAATAGTAAAGGATGATGTTGCTGACACCTGTCAGGGCGACAAGCAACGATGAGATGAGGATGACCAGCCCCATCAACATTCTCACGATCTGATTTCTCACCCAGATGTGTGTCAGAATCAGCAGGGCGGGAAGGGCGCAGAGATAGCCGGCCATTGAGAGGTCAAGGGGCAGTCCATGGATCATCGTCTGAATCCAGTCGGATAGCCCATACCCAGAGTATTTGGCCCAGTGACACAGCATGAAAATCGGCTTCTCGAGGATAAAAATGAGCAGCCAGTATACAAACAGGCATGGAATTGCCATACGTTGGTATCTCATCTTATTGCGTTTTTGTGGTGCAAAAATACGCATTTCATGTGATAAATCACACTTTTTAATAGTTTTGATTTGGCTTTGTCGCACAAAAACTCTATTTTTGCACCATATAATAGAATATGAAATACATCAAATGGGGTTTTATCGGCTGCGGTGAAGTGGCCGAGATCAAAAGCGGTCCCGCCTTCAGTGAAGTGGAGGGATCGAGTGTGGTCGCTGTGATGAGTAGAACGGAGCAGCGGGCGCGTTCCTATGCGGAGCGCCATCAGGTGAGCCGATGGTACACCGACGCACAGCAACTCATTGACGATCCTGATGTCAATGCAGTGTATGTGGCCACACCGCCGTCGAGCCATGCCACCTATGCCATCATGGCGATGAAGGCGGGCAAACCGGTGTATGTGGAGAAACCACTGGCCTCCAACTACATGGACTGTGCCCGTATCAACCGCGTCAGCGAGCAGACCGGCAGGCCGTGTTTCGTGGCTTACTATCGACGCTATCTGCCCTATTTTCAGCGGGTCAAGGAAATCATTCAGAATGGGGTCATCGGCCGTATCATCAATGTGCAGGTGAGATACGCCTGTCCACCCCGCAACATAGACTATAGCAAGGCTGAGCAACTGCCCTGGAGACTGAAAACAGAGATTTCGGGCGGAGGATATTTCTATGACCTCGCACCGCATCAGTTTGACCTCCTTCAGGATATCTTCGGGGTCATTGTCGACGCCAAGGGCATCTGTGACAATCGTGCCGGACTTTATTCTGCAGAGGACACACTGAGCGCTTGTTTCCAGTTTGAGAGCGGACTGCCAGGGAGCGGGTCATGGTGCTTCGTAGGCCATGAGGCCGCAAAAGAAGACCGGATAGAGGTCATCGGCGACAAAGGCATCCTGAGTTTCTCAGTGTTTAGTTACGAACCCATCCAACTGGTCACCAGTGAGGGCTCCAACAGTATAAGTGTACCCAATCCACCGTATGTGCAACTGCCTATTATCAAGGCGGTCATCGAAGACCTTCAGGGACTCAATATCTGCACTGCCACCAGTGTCTCTGCCACGCCGGTCAATTGGGTGCTCGACCGTATCTTAGGCAAGTATTGATGCGAAAGACGTTATTGTTGATATTACTTTCAATGACCACTTTGCTGGCCTTGGCGCAAAACGACAGCCTCCCTGAAAAAAGAAATATTTTCAAGAAGGCTTATCAGGGTGTTGCTGCCTTCGTGAAAGAATTCAACAATGTAGACACGTCATATATCGAACCGCAGAAATACAAATTCACCACCACTCTGATGTCCACTTATTCTTATGAGATGTACCGTATCAAAGGTAAGTCGGGACAGACGGTGGTCTTCTCGCCAGAGGCGAAAGTGAAGATGGGACCGTATATCGGATGGAGCCTGCTGTTCTTGGGATATACCATCGATTTGGCTTATATCAGTGCCAACAAGAAAAAGGAGCTTGACTTCAGCATCTACAGTTCCATGTTGGGCGTCGACTTCTTCCGGCGTAGCTCGGGGCATGACTACCGCATCCGTTCCTGGAGCCTGGGCGAAGAGGAACGTCTGGACACGCTGGGTGGCATCCCCTTCAATGGGTTGAATGTGGCCATCACCGGACTCAATGGATATTATATCCTCAACCATCGGCAGTTCTCCTATCCCGCCGCATTCAGTCAGAGCACATGCCAGCGCAGGAGCGCCGGGTCGCTCATCGTGGGAGCGGGCTATACACGGCATTCGCTCGACTTGGACTATGAGGGACTGCAGAACGTCCTGACCCAGAATATGCCAGATGTGACAGAGCGGCTCGACAGCAGTTTGCTCTTCAGCAAGATACGCTATACCGACATCTCTGCCTCGGTAGGCTATGGCTACAACTGGGTGTTCTCGCGCAACTGGTTGCTTTCTGTCTGCCTGTCTGCTTCCGTCGGATATAAACACTCTACAGGTGAGAACGACTTCTCCTTGTCGTGGATACCTGAGTTCTCTTTTAGCAATTTTGATATCGATGGTGTCGGACGACTAGGGGTGATCTGGAACGATTCGAAATGGTATTTTGGGGCTTATGGGGTGATTCATTCATACAATTACCGAAAACCTCAGTTTCAGACCAACAACTACTTTGGCAACGTAAATGTGTATGTAGGCTTTAATTTCGGACGCAAAAAAAATAAGAAATAATGAGAAAATGTATATTGCTTTTGCTTTTGATAGGATGCTCGCTGACGTCTTGCAGTCAGCATCCCATGCAAAAGGATCATGTGACGGCTCACCAAGAGGAGCCTGACTCCGTGGTGCCTGAGGCACAGTATGTGATCAGCATTACGCATCCAGGTGACAGTGACAGGGTGGTGTCGCTGCTGAAGGAAGCGCAGACACTTGCCGACAGTGAGAATGTCATCATCCATTATGCGCAGAAGTTCCTGGGACTTCCTTATGTGGCACACACCCTCGACCAGAACGACGAGGAGTGTCTAGTGGTCAACACCAAGGGGCTGGACTGCACCACCTTTGTGGAGAATGTTGCGGCTCTGGCCATCTGTGCCAGTAGGAAAATCACCGACTTCAAAGGTTTTTGCGAGGTGCTACGGCAAGTGAGGTATATTCATGGCGAGGTGGCCTACACCTCGAGACAGCACTATTTCACCACCTGGATGACGGACAACGTGGCCGACCAACTGGTGTCGTGGGTGCCACTTCCCAAGAGTCCTTTGTCGGAGCGACGTCGTCCTCATGTCGATTTTATGTCTTCTCACGTGTCGGCATACCGCATGCTCAACGCTCATCAAGAATGGCTGCCGGCCATCACTGCCATGGAGAGCGATGTCAACAAGACGGAGTTCGCCTACATCCCTAAGGCACAGCTGTCAAACTCCAACCAATACCGTGATGTCATCCGTGATGGCGACATCATCGGCATCGTCACCAACAAGGCTGGTCTGGACATCTCGCATGTGGGGTTTGCCAGGTGGCACAAAGACGGCTTGCATATGATGCACGCCTCGTCACTGCAAAAAAAAGTGATCGACGATCCCACCTCTCTCTACGGCTATCTTCAAAGACAGAAGTCGGCCGTCGGTATCGTCCTGACTCGGGTCAATCACCTATAAAAATGACTGGTAACATAGATTTTGCATAAAAAAACTCGTTTTTTTGAGATTTTATTTCGTATTTAGCGAAAAATCAATTATTTTTGTGGTGCTTTTACTTGAGACAACAATTAACAATTAATCTATCATTCAAATTAAAAAACAAATGGCAAAAGTTGTAACTTTAGGCGAAATCATGCTTCGCTTGTCTTCACCAGGACAGAAGAGATTTATTCAGAGTGAGTTTTTCGATGTCGTTTACGGTGGCGGTGAGGCCAATGTGGCTGTCAGTGCAGCCAATTACGGACACGAGGCATACTTTGTGACAAAATTGCCTAAACATGAGATAGGACAGTGCGCTGTCAACGCACTGCGCCGCTATGGAGTCAACACCGACTTCATCGCACGCGGCGGAAATCGTGTGGGCATCTATTTCCTTGAGACAGGAGCCTCCATGCGCCCCTCCAAAGTCATCTACGACCGCGCAGGCAGCTCCATCGCTGAGGCTGACCCTGAAGATTTCGACTTCGACAAGATAATGGAAGGCGCACAGTGGTTCCACTGGAGCGGCATCACACCGGCTATCAGCGACAAGGCCGCCGAACTCACCCGTCTGGCTTGTGAGGCTGCCAAGCGTCATGGCGTGACCGTCAGTTGCGACCTCAACTTCCGCAAGAAACTGTGGACCTCAGAGAAGGCACAGAGCATCATGAAGCCTCTTATGAAATATGTGGATGTCTGCATCGGAAACGAGGAAGACGCACAGCTCTGCCTCGGTTTCAAGCCAGAGGCCGACGTTGAGGGTGGAAAGACAGATGCTGAGGGCTACTATGGCATCTTCAAAGGCATGATGGAGACCTTCGGTTTCAAATATGTGGTCAGCACGCTGCGTGAGTCGTTCTCGGCCTCACACAATGGCTGGAAAGCACTCATCTATGACGGCAAGGAGTTCTATCAGAGCAAGCGTTATGACATTATGCCGATCATCGACCGTGTAGGCGGTGGCGACTCTTTCTCTGGTGGTCTGATCCATGGTCTGCTCACTTATCCCGACAACCAGGGCAAGGCTCTCGAGTTCGCTGTGGCAGCTTCCGCTTTGAAGCACACCATCCCCGGCGACTTCAACCTCGTGTCGAAAGAAGAAGTGGAAAATCTGGCTGGTGGCGACGCCTCAGGACGTGTTCAAAGATAAAAAACGAATCATATAATGGCAAGATTTAACAAAGTACAGGTCATCACCGCAATGCGTGAGACAGGCATGGTGCCAGTGTTTTATCACAAAGACGCTGACGTGGTGAAAAACGTAGTGAAGGCATGCTACGACGGTGGCGTGCGAGTGTTTGAGTTCACCAACCGTGGCGACTTCGCACATGAGGTGTTCAACGAAGTCAACAAATGGGTGATTGAAAATTGCCCAGAGATGATCATGGGCGTGGGTACAGTGATTGACCCGGCCACTGCCGCTCTCTACCTGCAGCTGGGCGCCAATTTCATCGTAGGCCCCAACTTCAACCCCGCTATCTGCGAGGTTTGCAACCGCCGCCTGGTGCCCTATAGCCCGGGATGTGGCTCTGTGAGCGAGATCAACAATGCGCAGGCCATGGGTTGCGACGTCACCAAGGTGTTCCCCGCTGGCAATGTGGGTGGACCGTCGTTCGTCAAGAATGTGATGGCACCGCTCCGCTGGTCAAATATCATGGTGACAGGTGGTGTGGCTCCCGATGAGGAGAATCTCACCAACTGGATCAAGGCCGGTGTGCTCTGCGTGGGCATGGGCTCCCTGCTCTTCCCCAAAGAGACGGTGAAAGCACAAAACTGGCAAGCCATTACCGACAAATGTATCGAAGCCCTCGGCTATATCGCCAAGGCCAGAGGATAATGCACTGAAGTTTCAGACTTCTGAAACCTTAGTATTTATCTTTTCTGCCCCTTCCGCTGATGCGTCATGCGCTTCTCCTGCCATACGGGAGAGTGTCATAGCTCCAAGCAGAAGGGGCAGATTGTTTTTGCCCATTAAAACGTTGTGTCATGGTTAGGAGGTCGGGCCTCCGAGCCCGACAAATGTTTGGATAGATGACGGAAAGAGATCTCCATAGGCGCTTTTGCGGGCTCGGAGGCCCGCACTCCTACAGTTAGTCTACCTGTTTTTCTACTTTTTGAGGGTGCCTTGGCATCTTTTTCTGTCTTTTTCCTCCTTTTTCCTCCTTTTTGATCTTTCTGTTCCTATTGTCGAAAAAGACCGAATGCTTTTGTCATATTTGATGGCAGCTCTTTATTTTTTCCGCACGATCACAAATAGGCGCTGGCAGGATTCGATGGGGATATTCCACATCTTGTCGAATGCAGCGATTTCCACCGACCTGTTGAAGTGATCACAGTCGTCCACATTCCTGTATTCGTCAACGGAATCCTGGATATAAAAGTGATCTTTGTCGTAGCCCACCACAGGGACATAATGCAGGGTTTTCCCGTTGAAAAGCAACACGATGACGGGAATTCCCTTGCTGACGGCGTTCTTTAAGTCGTCAGTGGAGCCTGTGTAATACTCCGTCGTGAAGTGGGCGTACTGCTCCTCAAAAAGCACTTTGAAGCATTTGGGATAGGCGCCCTCACTGTGTTTGCAGGGATAAGACGGTTGGTTGAACAATTCCACTCCGTTGACACTCTCGCCGTAGAAACGCAGCAGGTAAGCGCTGGCGCATCCCGAACATTCGTAGGTCTTCTGGGTGTCAGGGACAGGGTTGGGAGAGATGATGTATGACGATGGGTGGTCGTGTCGGTTGATATACGTCTCGGGTGCTACCAGCCAGTTGGCACGTGCATACGCTTTCTGCTCATCAGTCATCTTGTCGAGCATGACCAACAGTTTGCTTAATGAGTTGCCCTGGTTGCCAGGCAGTCCTTCTTGATCCTGTGCGGAAATTGCTGTCACCCATGAGAGCGTCACCATGACCAACATGGTCTTAACCACTGATTTCATATTTATTTATTCTAAAAATTGATACCGGTGCAAAAATAAAAAGAATCAGGGACATCAGCAAAAAAATAGCCATTATTTCATTTGAAGCGTATGATAGCATAGGAGTGCGGGCCTCCGAGCCCGCAAAAGCACCTTTCCACCCCTTCAGCATTGCAATGATAGTTTATTTGCGCTACAACGAACCTGTTTTTTGTAGCATTTCACCTTATTTTTTTCAAAAAAATGAAAAAAATCTGATAATTCAACAAAAATTATTATTTTTGCAGCTGTAATTGTTCGGATTACACAAAATATGATTTGACAGGCGCATATCCCTTAGAGATAAGATGAATATGTGGCTGCATTTTGACATTCCTTTGAGACCAAACACCTCGATAATCAAAAAATAAAATATAAAAATGATGAAAAAGATAATTATTATCGCAATCGCAACCCTGTTCTCCTTCGGACAGGGGGTCTAGGCACAGAGTGGCAGTTGGAGTGATTATATAGCCAATGGGTATGGCGACAACTCAGATCAAAAAACGATTTACATCAATACTCCAGAACAACTAGCTTTGTTGGCTTCTGAAGTAAATGGTGGAAATACTTTCTCCGATTTCACTATCATTTTAACAGAAGACCTTGACCTCAGTGCTCACTACTGGGAACCAATAGGGTATGGGACAAATGATGAGGAAAACATGGCCTTCAGGGGTACTTTCAAAGGCAATGATCACACCATTAGTGGCTTGTATATCAACAAACCGGAAGGTACTGGCGTGGGCTTGTTTGGGTATATCCACAATCCTGCAAGAATTGAAAATGTAAAGATAGCTTCTGGCTCCATCAAGGGTAATTTTCTGGTCGGGGCCATCGTGGGAAACTACTGTGGTAAGGCGGATGATGAAAATGTCGGCATTTTCAACTGTAAGGTGGAACCCGACGTTACTGTAGAGGCAGTTGCCATTGAAGAACTGACCGGTTCTAATGTAGGTGGTATTATAGGTTACATTCAATATGGTGCAACCATTAGCCATTGTACCAGTTCCGCTACCGTAGTCGGTGACGAATATACTGGCGGCATTGTAGGAAATGTCTTTGCAGGCTATGATGAAACCTCCTTAGCCCCCTGTACTATCACAGAGTGCTATAACCTAGGTGAGGTAAAAGAGAAAAACGCGTCGGCAACCGGAAAATGGGCTGTTCTATTTCCAGAACCATATGATGCCACAATCAACATCACCCTGCTCGATAACGACTGGGATGCAACCATTGACAACAGCATTCGTATCTTCAACTATGAAGGTGCGACGGTCAACGTCACGCTTTCAGGCCGCACACTCTATAAAGACAACTCCTGGAACACCCTCTGTGTACCCTTTAATTTCGATAATAGCATTTTCGATGGTACCTCACTTGCTAGTCCCATAGTGATGGAACTTACCGGCTCGGAATTTAAAGAAGAAAGCCAAGCGTTGTCGCTCAATTTCGAGCCAGTTGATGACATAGCTGCCGGCTATTCTTATCTTTTGAAATGGGAAGTTGAAAAAGGAAAAGAAGAGGCGATAGCAAATCCTGTTTTCAACAACGTGATAATGGGGCAGCAGGAACAACTTGATCCAAGGGAAGATGAAATAGGTATTATCACTTTTAAGGGCATGTATACTCCCCAAACTATCGTCAGTGCCGACAAGTCTATTCTTTACATGGGGGCAGATAATAAGCTCTACTATCCCAACACTGTAATGACCATCAATGCATTCCGCGCCTACTTCCAGTTGAGCGAAGGCTACACCTGTGGCGCCCCCGCTCCGGAGACAGATCCAACTCCAGAAGAGCCTAATAGTATTAACAATTTCGTTTTGAACTTCGGTGATGACATGACGGGCATATCTCTCATTAACAATCGTTCATCTGTCACCTCTGATTCCTGGTTCACCCTTGATGGCAGGAAACTTACAGGTCAACCCACGGCCAAGGGCATCTATATCAACCACGGCCATAAGGTGATCATCAAATAGCAACCTCTATAGAGGGTGTGTCAAAATAGGCGCACTCTCTTTTTTGTAAAAAAAGCTCAAAGGCCGAACTTTCCCAAGCTCGGCCTTTGTTATGTCGTAAAAATTGTGTACCTTTACGACACAAAATTAAGTTATGCAAAAGTACCATTTTC
>JAEEGL011070046.1_pt1 | contig 42025 bp, 28 predicted proteins | sample 9134231 | NCBI WGS metagenome assembly JAEEGL01 (sample SAMN16246548, study PRJNA631951) | gut metagenome | biome: gut microbiome; feature: rumen; material: fiber-attached | host: Bos | place: Iran: Karaj | collected 2018-10
CCTCGCAAGGGGTGAATCGAAAAACGATCCAGTGAATCGTTTTTCGAGAGGGGACGCTCTGTAAGAGAGAGCGTCCCCTTGTCATTGCACGCAAAATCTGCCCTGTGACTGGTGACAGTCACACGACAGAAAACCCTACATTTTTGAGGTGAAACATGAACATACCCGAAACGATGTCCTTCATCAACAGCTACAGTAAATCGGGCGCCCGCGTGAACGATCTCTCCCGCGCGAGGGAGCTCATGGAGAGTATCGGCAGCCCAGAAAAACGGCTGAAATTCGTGCATATCGCAGGCACGAACGGCAAGGGCTCGACCCTCGAATTCATCTCGAACGCGCTCATTTTTTCCGGCTATAAAACTGGACAGTTCACCTCGCCGTACATTCTCCGCTACACCGACCGCATACGCATAAACGGTCAGGAGATCGACGAGCAGTCGCTGTGCGACATCGCAGAGACCGTAAGATCGGCAGTTCAGGACCGACCCTACTCGCAGTTCGAGATAACAATGGCGATAGCATTTCTGTGGTTCGAGCGCGAAAAATGCGACGTCGTCGTACTTGAGACCGGCATCGGCGGACTGCTCGACTGCACGAACATCATACCGCCGCCGCTCCTCTCAGTTATAACATCTGTCTCACTCGACCACACCGCACTGCTCGGCTCAACAGTCGAGGAGATAGCACGTCAGAAAGCGGGGATAATCAAGCCCGGGTCGGCGGTCATCGTCTCGGAGGACAACCCCGAAAATGTCCGAAAAATAGCCGCTCAGACCGCACAGGACACCGGCGCGGAGCTCGTCCGGAACGAACCATGCCGCCCCTACGGCGACGGCGGACTTTTTGCGGCTTTTTACTACAGGGGAGTGAAACTCACGCCCGCGATGATAGGTCTCCACCAGATGTACAACGCACAGACCGCGATAACTGCCTGCATCTACCTCCGAGGGAAGGGGCTTGAGATAAGCGAAAGCGCTATAATTCGGGCAATAGAGACCACTCAGGTACGCGCCCGCGTTCAGTACATCGACGGCGAGCCCCCGGTCATAGTTGACGGAGGTCACAACCCCGCAGGTGCCGCAATGCTCGCACTCGTGATGATGTATCTCAGCACCCGCGGAAAGAAGATATACACGGTCATGGGCATGGTGGACTCGAAGGACTGGGTCGCCTGCGTGAAAAAGATAGCAGCCAATTCTTCCCGATTTTACGCCGTTGACGGCTTTGCGCCGAACGCTGTCCCGAAGTCTGATATCGGGGACGTCGCGGTTTTCTACACCCAGACCGAGGACGCAGATTCGCTCGAAGCAGCGATAAGCAGTGCAAAGGCTGAAGCCCGCGAAAACGGGGGAGTGGTCGTTGTGAGCGGGTCACTCTACCTCGCCGGTGAGGCGCTGGAGATCCTCGGACAGTGACCTCAAAAATGCGAAAACGCTTTCACACGATGTACACATAACTATCACACGGATTTTTGCAAAAAACGTCGTTTTCCTGCTGAAAAGGTGGGGGAACGGCGCTTTTTTGATGTAAAAATGTGCGGTTTAATGTCCGGAGGGAAAACTTGTGCTGTGTAATATTTTTAACGTAGTTTTGCATGTGGGAGAGGTGAGGAGTATGAGAGTGGGGGCAGGGAGTTTTTTGAGTCGATCGCGGGACGTCACGGATACCGTCCCCTGCGACCTGAGACCTGAGACCTGACACCTACGCCGTATGCGATGTACGGGTAAGGGCATTGTTAAGAGTAAGCGAGTTTACGAGCGGCAATGTGTACGCCAGCGCAGGCTCTGTGCACCAAAGGGACAACCTCAACAGGGGCGGGGACGTTGATATTATGCCGGCTGTCCCCGCCCTCCTGTTCGTTTTTCCCTTACTTCACCCCTGCCGGAGTTTTTTCTTCGCGAACACCTCCGGTGTTGCTGGCAAGCTCCAACACAGTTTTTGACTCAAATCGTTTTACAGGGGATTGCGCACACGAAATGCTCACAAAACTATCACATATTCAACACGTTGTGGCGTTAATATGTTCTTATCAAATTTTTATATCCGAAAGGGTGGTTTTTTATGGCTGACTCTAAAAGAGGAAGTGAAAAAGTAAAGGGTGCATTAAGAGCCAATGCGTTAAAATGGGTCATCATTGCACTTGTATTCATTGCTGCTGGTGTCGCCGGTCTGATCGCCGGTCTTACCGACGAAGAAAGCGACGGTTCTCCCGCAGTTGTGGGAGGCGTTATTGGTCTGATCGGAGTTATTGTTCTTCTGTGTAACCTGAAGAACCTCATCGCGCCGCAGAAGAGCAAGTATGTCAAGAAGAACCCGAAACTGCTTGAAATGGCTGACGAGCACTTCGGGAATATCAAATACAAGGATAAGATGGTCACTATCTCGGATAATTATTTCTCCTGCACTAAGCAGCCCTGGCTAATCTGCGGGCTCGGTGATGTTTACCAGGTATATTACAAGGTGACAAAGTATATGGCGATATTAACCATTGAGAAATTGCTCATGTTCCGCTGCGGTCCCATGGATTTCCGTGTGAATGTCTGGGGCACCAGCCAGAAGAAGGTCGACGCCTGCACACAGAACGTCGCACTCAACTGCCCGAATGCAAAGTTCGGCTATACGCCTGCTAACAACTCCTACGCAAATACTATGAAGGCTCAGTGGAAGCCGTGACAAAGCATTATACAGACTGATAGTTATTTCCGATTTGTGCAATGTGCACAAATCGGTTTTTTTTTGTAATTTCAGCCTAACTGGGGCTTGCAAAATCAATATCATAGTGGTATAATTACTTTAGCTGCGAAAAGCAGAAAATTATTTAAGGAGGTTTTTTAACAATGGCGTTAAAAAATCAGTATCTCATCGACTTATTAGAGACCGTTAAGAAGAGAAACCCCGGCGAGCCCGAGTTCATCCAGGCTGTTACTGAGGTTCTCGAGACTCTCCAGCCTGTTGCTGAAAAGAGACAGGACCTCATCGATGCCGGCGTTTTCGAGCGTATCGTTGAGCCGGAGCGTCAGATCATCTTCCGCGTTCCGTGGGTAGATGACAACGGCAAGGTTCAGGTAAACAGAGGCTTCAGAGTTCAGTTCAACTCTGCTATTGGTCCTTACAAGGGCGGTATCCGTCTCCACCCGTCCGTATACCTCGGCATCATCAAGTTCCTCGGCTTCGAGCAGATCTTCAAGAACAGCCTTACTACCCTCCCCATGGGCGGCGGCAAGGGCGGTTCCGACTTCGACCCCAAGGGCAAGAGCGACGGAGAGATCATGCGCTTCTGCCAGAGCTTCATGACTGAGCTCTGCAAGCACATCGGCGCTGACTGCGACGTTCCCGCAGGTGATATCGGTACTGGCGGACGTGAGATCGGCTATATGTTCGGTCAGTACAAGCGTATCCGCAACGAGTTCGTTGGCGTTCTCACTGGTAAGGGCCTTACATACGGCGGTTCCCTTACAAGAACTGAGGCTACAGGCTACGGTCTTTGCTACTTCACAAACGAGATGCTCGCTGCTAACGGCAAGAGCTTCGAGGGCAAGACTGTCGTAATTTCCGGTTCCGGTAACGTTGCTATCTACGCAACTCAGAAGGCTACTCAGTACGGCGCTAAGGTCGTTACTGTTTCCGATTCCAACGGCTACATCTACGATCCCGAGGGCATCGAGCTTGATCTCGTTAAGCAGATCAAGGAGGTCGAGCGCGGACGTATCAAGGAGTACATCGGCAGAACTTCTCACAAGAGCGCTGAGTACCACGAGGGCAGCGTATGGACCCTCAAGTGCAATGCCGGCGACATCAAGCTCGACATCGCTCTTCCCTGCGCTACTCAGAACGAGATCAACGGTGACGGTGCTAAGGCTATCATCGCTAACGGCGGCTTCGCTGTTGCTGAGGGTGCTAATATGCCCTCCACTCCTGAGGCTATCGAGGCTTACCTCGCAAACGGCATTCTCTACGGACCTGCTAAGGCTGCTAACGCTGGCGGCGTTGCTACTTCCGGTCTCGAGATGAGCCAGAACAGCGAGAGACTCAGCTGTACATTTGAAGAGGTCGACGAGAAGCTCCACGGCATCATGAAGTCTATCTTCAAGGCTTGCGACGAGGCTGCTAAGGAGTACGGCATGGCTGGCAACTACATGGCTGGCGCTAACATCGCTGGATTCCTCAAGGTTGCTGAGGCTATGAAGGCTCAGGGCTGCGTTTGATCTACCCTCAAACGTCATAATATGAAAATATCCCCTTACCGTTTTTTCGGTAAGGGGTGTTTTTTTATGCGGAATTGTTTTTTTGCGGGCGGATATCTCCGCCGCTACAAGTGTTCCGTATGCGATGGACGAGGGTTTCGGGTGTGAGACGGCGTCCCCTGCGCCCTGATACCTGACACCTACTCGCTCACATACTGTATCAGCTTGCCGAGACATGGCTCGAAACAGCTCCCGTAGTACATCTCCTCAAAATGCGGGAGCGTCGCTTCCATGCAGTCTACCGTGAAATTTACCGATATGTCCAGTGCGCGCTGGAGCGGCTTTCCGTGTGCGACTGCGCCCGTGAACACGCTCGCGAAAATGTCTCCTGTGCCGTGCATCGAGCAGTCAAGGCTCTCGCGGGAACTGTAGTAGAATTCGCCGGTGGTGCTGTCAAACGCGGCTGCGCCCTGTTTGTCGGTGCCGAAGTGTACCCCGGTCAGCACAGGTACTTTACAGCCGAGCTCAGCCAGTCCGCGCAGGACGCTGCGTGCGCAGTCCTCTGTGCAGTTTTCCGTATAGGGGATACCGAGGAGGAACGCTGCTTCGGTCATGTTCGGGATTATGTAGTCAGCCTTTGCGCAGAGCTTTCTCATCTCTGCGACAAAATCGTCCGTGAATCCCGCGTAGAGACGTCCGCCGTCTGCCATTGCGGGGTCTACCACGATGAATGTCTCAGGCGTGCGGAAGTCGTCGAAGAAGTCCGAGACTATCCGTATCTGCTCCTTCGAGCCGAGGTAGCCGGTATATATGCCGCTGAAGCGCAGTCCCAGCGACTTCCAGTGCTCGGAGATCGCGGGAATGTCGTCGGTGAGGTCGCGGAAGGTATAACCCGTGAAGCCGCCTGTGTGGGTCGAGAGCACCGCTGTCGGGATAACGGCGGTCTCTATCCCCATTGCCGATATTATCGGCAGTGCGACCGTCAGCGAGCATTTCCCGAAGCACGAGATGTCCTGTATCGTTACGACTCTTTTCATGTTCATCATTCTTTCGTTTAAAATCTAACGATTATTATACATCTTTTTCGGCGCGTTGTCAACTGAGGGGAGGCGCGGGCTCCGCGCACCAAAGGGACAACCTCCCGGAGGCGGGGCTGTGATATTATGCCGGCTGCCCCTCCTCCGTGCGGTTTTCCCTTTGGAAATCCTTTTCCCCTCGCCACCTCCCCGCCGTGGGTCTTCTTCCTCCGCGAACACCTCCGGTGTCGCTGGCAATGTTATTTCGTTAGGTAGGGAGGTTTGTGTAGGAGGGCGCCTACGCCCGCCCATGGGTGTTGCGTGCGACCGTTACCGGTCGCAGGTGTGGTGATTTCGCAGCAGCAACAATGGGACGCTCTCTCTTGCAGAGCGTCCTCCGGTTTTTCTGGGGCGTGGATTGACAAATCGCACCGTATACGATATAATGGTATTGTCAATATCGCGGTCTGTTTAGGCGCAGCCGCTAAAATGGAGGAATAATAATGTCAATGTGCAAAAGATCTCTTTCCCTCGCTTGTTCACTGACGCTCGCCGCCGGCTCCCTCGTCGGCTGCGGCAGCAAGAATTCGTCGTCCACTGCGGGTGATACCGCCCAGAACACCGGCACTTTCACGGTCTCTATGGCTGATCTTCAGTCCCAAATGGGCGCCGGCTGGAACTACGGCAACACCCTCGAAGCCAACTCCGGCGGCACTCCCAGTGAGACCGCATGGGGCAACCCCGCTGCGTCGCAGGAAATGGTCGATGCAGTCAAGGCTGCGGGCTTCAACACTATCCGCGTGCCTGTCTCCTACCTCGACAAGATAGACGATTCCAACGGCTACAAGGTCGATGAGGAGTGGCTCAACAGAGTCAAGGAGGTCGTCGATTACTGCTACAAGGACGATATGTTCGTCATCATCAATGTCCACGGGGACGGCTATAACTCCATAAACGGGGGCTGGTTCCTCTGCAACGGCGACGATCAGGACTACATCAGGGAGAAGTACGCCGCCCTCTGGAAGCAGATCGCGGAGCAGTTCTCCGGCTACGATGAGCACCTCATCTTCGAGAGCATGAATGAGGAGTTCGACGGCGTGACCTACAGCGGTCAGCCTGACCCAGACTACTACGCCAATATCATGGACTACAACCAGATCTTTGTGGATACTGTCCGTGCGACCGGCGGCAATAATTCCCACCGCTGGCTGCTAATGCCCGGCTGGAATACCGACATCGACCAGACCACTGATCCCGCTTACGGCTTCCACCTCCCAGACGACCCCAGCAATACCGCCGGTGAGAACCGCATGATCGTTTCTGTTCACTGCTACGCGCCGTGGGATTATGCGGGTCAGGAGGACTACGGCACCTGGCTCTGGGGCAAGCGCGGTCAGGAGATAGTCGAGATAAACAAGGCTCCCAACATCAACCTCGCAAGGTGGGGCAATGAGGACTACATCGACGGTCAGTTCCAGAAGCTCAAGGAGACCTTCGTCGATAAGGGCTACCCGGTCATCGTGGGCGAGTTCGGCTGTATCGACAAGACTCCAGCGAACTCCGGCATACCCAATCAGATCGCTGAGAACCGCGTGTACTACGACGGCTACATCGCGGGTACTGCTGCGAAAAACGGCTGTATCCCGGTATACTGGGACAACGGCTACAACGGCACCTACGGCTTCGGTCTCTTCGACAGGACGGACTGCTCGCAGACCCAGCCTGAGATAATCTCCACTATCGTCAAGGCGGTCGCGGACAAGGATCCCGACGCGGGGCATGAGGTCAGGGTGAAGAAGGAGGTCGCAAAGAACGACTCCGTTCACGCTTACATCGGTCTCCAGACTAAGGTCTACACGTTCAGGAATACCTACAGCGACGCGCAGTACGGCGGTGCGACGGAGTGGTTCAATACTCTCGTGAAGTGGGACGGCGACGACGCTACAGATGCGGGCGCGGTCTTCTCTGACGCCGATATCACCGCTGACGGCACCTATACGGTCAGCGTTTCGGGTTACGATTTCTCCGCGGACAGCGACGGGCTCAATATGCTCTTCGTCAGCACCGATTTCCAGTACGCGCCGGCGATGAAGATCTCCGATGTCGTTCTCAAGGTCGATGACACCGAGATCCCGATCGGCGATCCCCTCGTTATGGCGGACAGCTCCAATAACCTCTACATCGAGCTCGTGAACATCTACAACACCGACCTCGCGCCGCTCGACTTCGCGATGCCCACCGACAGCTTCAGTGTGACATTTACTATTTCGGGCACGTCGAGCGTGCTTGGTTAAATATGAAAGCCCATGGATACTTCCATGGGCTTTTTTGCAGGAAAAGTGTTGTAGGGGCGTCCCCGCCCAAAGGGATAATAATCCCTTTGGAATCCTTTTTTTGGGGGAGCTCTATGCTCTTAATCCACGGATTTCAGCGATTCTGCCATGTTTATCCGCTCAAGTCTGAGCTGCATGAAAAGGTTCACCACAAAATTGAACACAAAGGTCAGAACTACGCTCAGCAGAAAGCTCACCGGCTGTACCGTAGTGTTGAAGTCTACCATGTCCACGACTATCTGCGCCATGACAAAACGGTGCAGCAGTACCCCGAGGACAAGCCCCAGTGCCGTGCCGAGCCCTGTGAGGGCGATGTTCTCGCGCAGGACGTATGCCGAGGTCTCGCTGCGGAAAAATCCCAGCACCTTTATCGTCGCTATCTCGCGGATACGCTCGGTGATGTTGATGTTCGTCAGGTTGTAGATGACGATGAACGCCAGTCCCGCCGCACTCAGGATTATCAGCAGCACGACGTAGTCAAGGCTGCTCATCATGTTCGACAGGCGCTCCTTCAGGTCTTTATGTACTGTTATGGAGGTGACGTTCTCGTCGTTTTTCAGCTCGGCGGAGAGCTTGTGGACGTCCGCGCCGCCGGGGAGATCGACGTACGCGCAGTTGTACTCCACCGGCTCGCGGAGCTGCGATTCAAGGGTCTCCGGCGCGATGAAGATGTAGTTGTAGACGTGGTTCTCGAACACGCCCGTGACGGTGACGTGCAGCTCGCGCATGGAGTCGTCGCGGAGAGTTATCTCGTCGCCGACGTCTGCGCCGTAGCGCTCCGAGACGCTGTGGCTGACTATCGCTTCGCCCTTCTCCGGGAAGGAAAGGGGTGTGCCGTCCATGTCGTTGAAACGGAAGTATTTCCCTATCTGCTGCGTATCGAGCGGGGCAGCGAGCTCTATGGATTTCGTGTGGGTGCCGTAGACGAGGTCCCACGGGCTGAGGCGCAGCAGGGCGTAGTCCTCGGTGTTCTCGTCGAGTGCCGTTTTCAGTGTGTCGGGCATTTCCTCGGGGAGAGCGCTGCGCAGGGAGAGCTGCGCGTCGGCGGTCTGTATCTGCTCATACTGCATCTCCGCAAAGCCCGCGATGGAGTCTTTCAGTCCGAAGCCGGTCACGAGGAGCGCAGTACAGCCGCTGATACCCGCTATCATCATGAAAAAGCGCTTCTTATAGCGGAAAATGTTCCGCACCGAGACCTTGTGGAGGAACTTCATGCGCTTCCAGATAAAGCCGATACGCTCGAGCAGCACGCGCTTTCCTGCCTTGGGTGCCTTGGGTCGCATTAGGCTCGCGGCAGGCTCGTTCAGCTCGTACCGGCAGGAGATCCATGTCGTGCCGAGCGAGCAGGCGAGGGAGATGGATACTGCGGCTGCGGCAAGCGCCGGATTTATAACGTAGTGTATCTTCAGCGGCAGATACATCAGCTCGTAGGTCACCCAGATGACCGTCGGGAACAGGATTATCCCCACCGCGTACCCGAGTACGCAGCCCAGTACTGCCGCGCTCCCTGAGTAGAACATGAAGCTGCCCATTATCGCGCGCTCTGAGTATCCGAGCGCTTTCAGCACACCTATCTGCGTGCGGCGTTCCTCGACCATGCGGCTCATCGTCGTCATGCAGACCAGCGCTGCCACCAGTATGAAGAATATCGGGAAGACCCGCGCGACCTGTTCCACTATCTCGGAGTCGCTCTCGAAGCAGGCATAGCCGATGTTCGTCCCTCTGCCGAGGACGTAGGTGTCAGGGCGGGGGTATTTCCTGCTGAGAAGTCCATTTCCTGCGGGAAGTGCGGTCTGCGTTCCGGAGATGAGCTCTGCGAAGCGCTCGTCTGCACGCTCCTGCACGAGCTCCTCCCAGTACGGAGTGCGGGCACTGATGTACTCGTCGTAGGCGTCGGAGTAGATCTCGTAGTCCTGATCGAAGCGTATGTAGATGTCGGTCAGGGCGTCCATGCCGAAGGCTTCGCGGGGGACGTAAAGGAAGCCGGAAATGCTGCCGCTGCCTATCGAGGACGTGCCGCGCTCGAAGTTTATATACAGCGAAGAATCGGCGATGCCGACTATCGTGAATGCGTCGGAGGTGAGTGACTTTGCGCTGTCCTCCGGGCAGCTATCAGAGACGTAGATCTTGTCGCCTAGGCTGTATCTGTGGGTCATGGCGGAGTCGATCACGCATTCGTCCGGGCTCCCGGGGAGACGTCCCTCGCGGAGGCATATGCCGTTGATGTTCTCAGGGAGGGACATCGTTTTCAGGACGTGCTCGGAGTCCTTGCCGTCAGTGTAGATTATGTCTGCGGTGTAGGCGCCCTCGGCGTAGCGGACGTCCTTCTGCGTGCGGAAGACTTCGACGTCGTCTTCCTCCCAGCCTATCGCGGAGATGAGGCGGAGGTCGTAGAACTGCTCCTCGCTGAGGAAGGTGTCCACGGTGCGCACCATTGCGGGGGTGGTGTTGCGGACGCCGGCAAAGAAGCCCACGCCCAGCGCCACTATCGCGAGTATCGCCAGATACCGCCCGAGACTGCCCCTTATCTCCCGCAGGGAGCTGCGTTTAAGTACTGATCTCATGCGGCTCACCATTCGATGTCGGCGACGTCGGCGATGTGATCGTTCATGCGCACGCTCTCGATCTTTCCGCTGCGTACCGTGATTATGCGGTCAGCCATTGCCGATATCGCCTGATTGTGCGTGATGACCACGACCGTGCGTCCGGTGTTCCGGCAGGTGTCCTGAAGCAGCTTCAGCACGGATTTGCCGGTGGCGTAGTCGAGGGCGCCGGTGGGCTCGTCGCAGAGGAGGAGCTTCGGGTTCTTCGCAAGGGCTCGTGCTATGGCGACGCGCTGCTGCTCGCCGCCCGAAAGCTGCGCGGGGAAGTTCTTCATGCGGTCCTGCAAGCCGACCTGACGCAGCATTTCCGCGGCGTCGAGCGGCTCACGGCATATCTGTGCGGCGAGCTCTACGTTCTCGAGGGCGGTGAGGTTCTGCACGAGGTTGTAGAACTGGAACACGAAGCCGACGTCGTAGCGGCGGTAGGCGGTGAGCTGCTTTTTGCCCAGCGCGGAGATCTCGGTGCCGTCCAGCCACGCGCTGCCGGAGGTGAGGGTGTCCATGCCGCCGAGGATATTCAGTATCGTGGTCTTGCCTGCGCCGGACGCTCCCACGATGACGCAGAACTCGCCCTTCCCGATCGTGAAACTCACGCCGCTGAGCGCGTTTATCTCCACCTCGCCGGTGCGGTAGGTCTTGGTCACGTCCTTGAATTCAACATATCCGCTCATTATTCTTCCTTTCGTCTGACCGGGTGGCGTATGACTGTTTTCAGCTTCTCCGGGACGGTCTTCCTCGGGTCGCTCAGGTATATCTCATGGTGGCGGCGGAGGTCGGTGAGGTCCGGCACGAAGCCCTGCTGCGCTGCGTACTCGTGCATGAGGGCGACTGTCGCGGGCTCGGTGTCGTAGCTGCCGAGGTGCATACACTGCACGCAGAGCCCCTCCTCGATCGTGAGGAACTCCACGGGGGAGAGGTCAAGCTTCTTCTTCCGTTCTGCTTCGGCGACCGCCCAGCGGAAGTCCTCCGCGGTGACGAAGTCGGGCAGGCGTATCACGGACGTCCACATAAAGTCAGACTTGCGGGAATAGTCGATGTCCGCAGTGCCGGTCTGCTGCCAGAAGCCCTCGAGCGGCGGCACGACGAAGTCGAAGTAGCCGTCGATTCGGCGGTCGGTCTTTTTGCTCATCTTTATCGTGTACGCGACGGCGTAGAGCATTCCCACGGCTCGCTTGTACGCGCCGTCCTCGTCGTTGGGGTCGCTCGTGCCGCTCACTGCGATGAAGTTCATCGCGGGGACGGTCACTATCGACGGCGCAGCGGCGGGGAGGTAGTATTCCCTGTATTCCTTTTTGAAGTCGAATGCCATTGTTTCTCCTTTACGGTGCGAAAAAGCGGAGCTATGATCTCCGCTTTTTTCTTGCTGTTTTGTCTGCGTACATAAGGTCGTCGGCGCGTTTTATCACGCTGTCGAGGTCGAGCTCCGCACTCAGCGGGACCGAATAGCAGCCGATACTTGACTCGACCTGATAGGGCAGACCGGAGGCTGCATTGTATTTTTCGAGGTACTCATGGAATGACGTCCGGAAGCGCTCGAAGTAGCTGTCCTCGGTGCCGGATGGTATCAGCGCGCACACTGCGAATTCGTCGCCGCCGAAGCGAGCACAGATGTCGCTCGCGCGGGTACACGCCGTCAGTGCCTTCGCGACGGTGGTTATGGCGTTGTCGCCCTCGATGTGTCCGTAGGTGTCGTTGATGTGCTTCAGTCCGTCGAGGTCGGCGGAGATGAATGCGACGCTCATCGGCTCGCCGAGGAGCTCGTCCTGATGATGTTTCAGGAGGAGATAGAAGCCGCGGCGGTTCAGCAGACCGGTCATGTCGTCGTGGACGTAGAGCTCCTCGAGCTTGTCGTTGACGGTCATGAGCTGGCGGTTTATCGAGCGTATCTGGAGCTGTCCGTGGAAGGCTCCGAGGGAGGAGTTTATCGCGGTCATGCTGGTGTGCATTTTCTCGTATTCGTCGAAGTCTATCGACGGCTGGAATACGCAGCAGCCGAACACGAGGTCGAAGAAATGCACCGCGCAGACGAGTATGGGTTCCTCTCTTTCAAGCAGCAGGTCAAGGTGGGGGATAAAGTCGCTGCGGCTGCATTTGCAGGTCGGGTACTCCTGCCAGTTATAGCGCTGGTAGAGGATATTCATCTCGTCGCTGAACGAGTTCTCGTGCTTGTGGTATGCGCCGAAATCCGGCGCTTCAAAGATGTCGCTGTTGACCGCGAAAATGTTGGTCGCGAACATGAATTTGTCGATGATGACCGAGGGCAGCTCGGAGATGTCCGACATCTTCGATATCGACGACTGCACGCCGCACATCAGCGTCTGGCGCTCCTGCGAGCGGTAGAGGCGGTCGTACATCGCGTTGACTGCGTGGTTTATCCTGCGCGCGCTCATCGGCACGCACCCGCATGAGGCCGCAGGCCGCAGTGAGAAGTCCACTACGGTCTCCTTTTCGGGCTCGCCGCCGGAGAGGATAGTCTGTATCGCTTCCATTACCCTGCTGCCCATGGTGTCGTAGTCCTGACGGCAGGTGGTCAGCTGCGGGATATGGAAGTCAGCCTGCATGATACCGTCGAAGCCGGTCACTATGCAGTCCTCCGGCACCGACCAGCCCTTGTCCTGGAGGTAGTTGCTGACCGTTATCGCCATTGTGTCGTTCGCGCATATTATCGCCTGCGGGAGGGGCTGCTTCTCTGTCTCGAACCAGCGTATCAGCACCTCGGTGGTCGGCCCTGCCCAGAAGTCGCCGTAGCCTATCATGTCCTGATCGAAGGGGATACCGTTTGAAGCTAACGCACGCCTGAATGCGTCTGCGCGCTCCTCGGAGAAGCGGTTGTCCTTCACTCCTGCCATGAACTTGACCCGGCGGGCGCCGTGGCCGCGGATAACGTGCTGGCACATCTCCTCGAAGGAGTTGGCGTAGCCGAACGAAAAGACCGCTCTTCCGCCGATGTCTTCGTCTATCGAGATGAGCGGGACGCCGTGCTTCCGGCAGCCGCGCACGATGAGGTTGATGTACTCCCTCTGCCAGATCAGGCACGGGAAGACTATCATCGCGGCGAGCTTTTCGTACGGTATCAGCCGGAAGACCTGCGCTTCGCCGGCGTTGCTGCTGTTTACCTTTTCGTACAGGTCGCTGCATGAGTTGAAGACCATCAGCCGGAAGCCCGCTTCAACTGCGTGTTTGTTCAGTGCTTCGATAAAATAGAACCTGTCCTCTTTCTGTATCGTCGACAGGCATACGCCGATCACTCTGCGCTCCATTTCCTTCACCCCGCATTCTGCGTATATTCACTTAATTATACCACGTTACCGATGAAATTGCAATATTTTTGTTGTTTTTCTCTGGGGGAGTTGTGCAGGGGAAGGTGGTTTGTGTGGGAATTGTGGAGCGGCGTCCCCTACATTGTGTTGCCGGCAGATGTTGCGTTAGGCGTGGGGATCATCGTAAGGCTTGATAATTTCAATTAAAAATGCTATAATAGTCTAAAAGGAGGCGGTGCTATGCTCAGGATACTGCTCGTTGAGGACGACCCTCAGCTCGCAAGAAACCTTACCAAATTCCTCTCCGCTGAGGGCTTCTCGGTCACACACTGCTCCGGGCAGTCTCAGGCGCTCGATACGTTCGCTCCCGAACGCTTCGACTGCGCGCTCGTCGATATCTCCCTCGGCGACGGCAGCGGTTTTACGGTCTGCTCTGCTATAAAATCACGCTCCGAGACCCCGGTCATCTTCCTTACTGCTTCCGCTGATGAAGCCTGCACTGTCGCGGGGTTCGAGGTCGGCGGCGATGACTACATCAGTAAGCCCTTCCGCCCGCGTGAGCTCGTTGCGCGTATGAAAAATGCCATGCGCCGGGTGAAGTCCGCTCCGCTCCTGCGCTGCCGGGACGTCGTTATCGACCCTGCACGGGGCGTGGTCACGAAAAACGGCGCGGAGATATTCCTCTCTGCCCTCGAATACCGTCTGCTGCTCGTGTTCTTCACCAACAAGGAGCAGCTCCTCTCACGCGACCGTCTCGCAGATGAGCTGTGGTCGTTCTCGGGGGAGTTCGTGTCCGATAATACGCTGAATGTCTACATAAAACGCCTGCGCGAGAAGATCGAGGACGACCCGCAGCAGCCTGCCATAATCAGGACCGTCCGCGGGCTCGGCTACAAGGCGGTGGACGAATGAGGGCTTTCGGTTCGGGCGCGGACAGGGTGCGTCTGCTCGTTCAGTTAGCCGTGACGCTCGCAGGGATCGGGGTGTGTCTGCTGCTGGAGCCGGTCACGGCACTGGCTGTCGCGGCGGTGTCGATCACTGTGTTTTTCGCCGACTTCTGGGTGCGTAAGCGTGAGGTCGCTGAGATATCGGCGGTCTGCGACAAAATAGACCTTATACTGCGCGGCAGTGAGGATATCGTTTTCGACGATTACCGCGAGGGGGCGCTGAGTATCCTCTCTGCGGAGGTGCAGAAGATGACCGTCCGGCTGCGTGAGCAGAATGCCGATCTGCGGCGTGAGCACGGCTTCATGAAGACCTCGCTCGAGGATATCTCTCATCAGCTCCGCACGCCGCTCACCTCGATGATGCTCGTCATCGGTATGCTGCGCAGTCCTGACCTCGATCGGCGTCAGCAGGCGGAGTATCTTCAGGAACTGCTCAGTCTCATCTCGCGTATGCAGTGGCTCATCGAGACACTCCTCGAGCTATCGCGCCTTGACGCGGGGGCTGTCACGTTCAGGACGGAGACGGTCAGTGTGCGGGAGCTCGTGCGCAAGTCGTTCGAGCCGTTCGAGGTCGCCGCTGAGCTCAAGAATATCTCGTTCGAGGGGGAGTGTTCCACGGATATCACGGTGCAGGGGGACTTTCAGTACCTCTGTGAGGCGCTGGGGAATGTCTTCAAGAACTGCATCGAGCATACTCCCGAGGGCGGCTCGATATGCGTCGCTGCTGAGGACAACCCCCTGTTCACGGGTCTGACCGTGACCGACAGCGGTGAGGGCATCAGCAACGAGGACCTCCCGCATATTTTCGAGAGGTTCTACCGCTCTTCCGAATTCGCGCGCAACGGTTACGGTATCGGTCTCGCGTTCGCACAGAGGGTCGTCGCCATGCACAACGGCTGTATCCAGGCTCGCAGTGCGCTGCCGCATGGTGCGGCCTTCGAGATGAGGTTCTATAAGACGACGGTGTGAGGTCGGAAGGCGGGATTCGGAATGCGCCCCTACAATGTGTTGCCGGCAGCGCGGGCTCCGCGCCGTGCGACCATCACCGGTCGCAGGCAGATTTGTCTGTAAAGGCAACAAGGGGACGCTCTCTCTTACAGAGCGTCCCCTCTAAAAAAACAGTCCACCGGACTGTTTTTTTATTCACCCCTTGCAGAGCGCCTTTCAGATAATTTCGCTTCGCATTTAAAACTAAAGCGAAGCGACCAGAGGCTCTGCCTCTTGACTCCGCCAAAGGGTACAGGTACCCTTTGGAATCCCGTTGTTGGAGAACTCGTTCCGCGCAAAAAAAACGACCCCTGCGGGTCGCTTTTTTCTTTATAACTGGTCGGCTAACTCGCAGATGAGCCGCTCCGACTTTTCCCAGCCAAGGCACGGGTCCGTTATCGACTTGCCATAAATGTTCTCGCCGATCTTCTGACTGCCGTCCTCGATGTAGCTCTCTATCATCAGTCCCTTCACCAGCTTGCGTATGTCCTCGCTGTGACGCATACTGTGCAGTATCTCCTTCGATATGCGTATCTGCTCGTTGTACTGCTTGCCTGAGTTCGAGTGGTTCGTGTCTACGATCAGCGCCGGGTTCTTCAGGTCCTTCTGCGCGTAGGTGTCCGACAGACGGATAAGATCCTCGTAGTGGTAGTTCGGGAAGGACTGTCCGCGGTCATTGACGTAGCCGCGCAGTATCGCGTGGGCGTAGGGGTTGCCGTCGCTCTTGACCTCGCAGCCGCGGTAGATGAATGCGTGGGCGTGCTGGGCGGCGGTGATAGAGTTCATCATGACCGATATATCGCCGCCTGTGGGGTTCTTCATGCCGACGGGGATAGTCACTCCGCTCGATACGAGACGGTGCTGCTGGTTCTCGACAGAGCGCGCACCGATCGCGATGTACGACAGGAGGTCGTCGAGGTAGCTGTAGTTCTCGGGGTAGAGCATTTCGTCCGCACTGGTGAAGCCGGTCTCAGCGAGCGCACGCATATGCAGGCTGCGGACCGCGATTATTCCGCTTTTCAGGTCGGGCATGGCGGTGGGGTTCGGCTGGTGGAGCATTCCCTTGTAGCCGTCGCCGGTGGTGCGGGGTTTTCCGGTGTAGATGCGCGGTATGATGAAGATCTTGTCCTGCACTTTTTCCTGCACCGCGCGCAGGCGGGTGATGTAGTCGAGCACGCTGTCCTCGTTGTCCGCCGAGCACGGTCCGATTATCAGCAGGAATTTGTCGGACTCGCCTGTGAATATCTTCTTTACCTCCTCGTCGCGCGCGGCTTTCACGGCTGCGAGCTCGGGGGAGAGCGGGTGGGCGTTCTTTATTTCGGTGGGGTGCGGGAGCTCCCTGATGATGTTCATTGCCATTGATATAACTCCTTTGAATATGCATCTATTTTGAATAATTATTTATTCGCCAGCCAGTCGGTACCGTACCTGAGTGCGAGCTGGTCGCAGAGGGTGAGGGCTGTTATGCTGTCTGCTACGACGCGGGCACGGTGGACTATCGCGGGGTCGTGGCGTCCGTTTATGGTGAGCGTGGTCTCGGCCATTTCGTTGAGGTCGATGGTGTCCTGCTGCTTGTAGATCGAGGGCGTGGGCTTGACCGCCGCGCGGAAGATGACGGGCATACCGTTGGTTATGCCGCCGAGGATACCGCCGCAGGAATTCTTCGATGTGCGCACCTCCCCGGAATCGAGCAGATAGGGGTCATTTGCCTGACTGCCGCGCATATCAGCTATCGCAAAGCCGTCGCCGAATTCCACTCCCTTGACTGCGGGAATGCTGAAAAGTGCGTGGGAAAGTACGCTCTCGAGGGTGTCGAACCACGGCTCGCCGACGCCTGCGGGGAGTCCGGTCACGGCTGTCTCGAGACGTCCGCCGACGCTGTCTCCGTCCGACTTTGCCTCTGCGATGACTGCTTTCATCTGCTCGGCTTTTTCGCTGTCGAGCACTGCGAACTCGCTCGAATTGAGGAGGTCGATGTCCGCGGCAAGGTCGCCGAAGGGTCTGTCCCAGACACCGCCGCAAGAAAGGATATGCGTTCCTATGTGGATATTATTCATTTTCAGTGCGCTTATCGCGACCGCTCCAGCTGCGACAAGTCCTGCGGTGATGCGTCCCGAAAAATGTCCGCCGCCGCGGTAGTCCTGAAAGCCGTGATACTTCATAAATGCCGTATAATCGGCGTGTCCGGGACGTGCCTTGTACGCGAGCTCGCCGTAGTCCCGGCTGTGCTGATCCTGATTCCTGATGATGAACGTTATCGGTGTGCCGGTGGTCTTGCCGTTGAAAACGCCGCTAACTATCTCGACGGCGTCTGCTTCACTGCGTGCGGTGGACAGCGCGCTCACAGACTTGCGAAGCTGCATCTGGTGCGCTATGAAGTCTTCGTCTACCGGGACGCCGGGCGCCATTCCGTCCAGCACTGCGCCTATCGCTCCGCCGTGGCTCTCGCCGAACAGCGTCACCGCGACGCTCGTGCCAAATGTGTTTTTCATATCGTCGCTCCCTCTCATATCGTTATTTACGTCAGTTAGTATTTTACCACATTAACGCGGGAATGTCAACAGGTGGGGAGGCGGGCGGCTTCGGAATCAATGTGTTGGACGGTGGGAGAGGGAGGCTTGTGCGTCAGACGCAGGGCGTTTGTACGATATGGGTGGGCGCACGGAATACGCTCATACACCTGACACCTAAAACCCGACACCTGTTCCGTATATGATGTACGGGTAACGTCCTCAATGAGGGTGAGCGAGTTTACGAGCGGCAGCGTGAACCGACCGCGGGGGCGTCCCCCGTATGTGACAGATTTGTAATGAAGAAGTCACCAAATTGTGATAAAAGTATGCTATAATATACCCATAACAATCAGTCTGGAGGCGCTATTATGGAATTTTTAACTGTCAGTGACCTTTGCAAGGTCTACGGAAAGGGCGAAAATGAGGTCCGCGCTCTCGATGGTGTGTCGTTCACAGTCCCGAAGGGGCAGATGACTGCTGTCATCGGTCCGAGCGGCTCGGGTAAGTCCACCCTCTTACATATCCTCGGCGGCGTTGACCGTCCTACCTCGGGCAAGGTCTACCTCGACGGTCAGGACGTCTATGCCCAGAACAACAACGATCTCGCGGTGTTCCGCCGCAGACAGGTCGGGCTCATCTATCAGTTCTACAACCTTATCCCCGTCCTCAACGCGGAGGAGAATATCACCCTCCCCATGATAATGGACGGCAGAAAGCCTGACCCCAAGCACGTCGATGAGCTGCTCGAGCTCCTCGGTATCACTGAGCGCAGGAACCACCTCCCCTCACAGATGTCAGGCGGTCAGCAGCAGAGAGTCTCTATCGGCAGGGCGCTTTTTACATCGCCTGCGGTCATTCTCGCGGACGAGCCCACCGGTAATCTCGACAGCAGGAACAGTGCGGATATCATCGCGCTGCTGCGTAAGTCCAACCGCAAATTCGATCAGACTATGCTTATTATCACGCACGATGAGGACATCGCTCTCCAGTGCGACAGGATAATCACCATCTCCGACGGCAGGATCGTCCGCGATGAGCTCACAGGGCAGTCGTAAGGGGGGAGAGCCATGCGTTTTGAAAATATGCTCGCGAAGAAGTATATCTTCTCGCAGAAGCGTCACTCGCTGCTGACGGTCTGCAGTATCATCGCGTCGGTCGCGATACTCACTATGATGATCGTCGCCTACACTACATACATGGCGATATACCGCGACGCTGTCTATGACGCCAAGCCGTACCATATACTCATCTCGCCGCTCTCGGAGGAGAAGGCTGAGAAGCTGCGTCAGATCGACGGTATCGAATCAGTCACGCTCGTTCAGGCGGGAAAGACCGGGAAAACAGACGGGCGGGTCATGCTGAAGAAGTACTATGAGGACACGGACACGCTCACTCTCAGCATTATGAAGGTCGCTCCGCTCGCTGAGATAAATGTCAACGAACGTCTCATGAGTCTTGACATGATCGGTACCGACGCCAAGGCTAACAAGGTCATCTCGCTCACGATGCTGTGCGTTTATATCCTGCTGATAATGGCTATACTCCGCCTTATGATAGATACTGCTTTCGAGGTGTCATCGAAGGAGAGGGAGCGGCAGTTCGGGCTTTTGCAGTCCATTGGTGCGACGCCCAAGCAGATAGTCAGGGTCATCACGAGAGAGGGTCTGATGCTGTCGGCTGCCGGCGTTCCGCTCGGTATCGGTGCTGGTATCGGCGTGGCGTATGCGGCGTACAGGGCTGTGCTCACGAGCGGCGTGGCGGACGCTTTCTTCACTGCGGAGAAGGCTGAGCAGATAGTGCATTTCCACGTCGTTCCGCAGCTGCTGCTGATACCTGCCGTTGCGGGCGTGGTATGGGTGCTGCTGTCGGCTTACGGCACGGGTATGCGCGTGATAAAGATGTCCCCGGTGGACGCTATCTCCGCACGCTCCAAGAAGGTAAAAAAGGTGCGCAGGCACTCGCTCTACGGGCTGCTCTTCGGCTGGACGGGCAAGCTCGCTTCGCGCAACAACAGGCGTCAGCGCAAGAGATTCATCATCACGATACTCTCGCTCACGCTCTCTATAACGCTCTTTGCGTCGCTCGGCGTGGTGACTAAGTTCATGCGCGTCACGACCACGGAGATGCTGACGATCTATGACGGGTTCACTAAGGCGTCTGACGACTTTGTCCTTATTCATCCGCTCAGTCTCGATGACCCCACGGCTTTCACGGAGACAATGGAGCTCATTGAGGACAGCGGGTACTTCGATGAGATCGCTCTGGCTAAGTCCGCTATGGCGCATGATCCCGGCGATACTCAAGTGGGGTACGATATAAACTACGCGAGCAGGGACTACTTCGATCAGATATTCGGCGGGAAGACAGATATTACCTACGATGAGCTCGCTGCACAGGGAGGGTATATCTTCCTTACGAGCGAGGGCGGCAGGGAGTTCACGGCCGGGGAGACGCTCGAGCTCGAGGCGGATAAGTACGTCATCATCAGCGATGAGGAATTTGAGGAGTGGAAGTCGGATAAGTCGCACAGTGTTACCACGATCCGCGATTTCTTCTCTTATTATCCGACTGACCCGGAGGTGAATGACCTCATGGGCGAAAGTGATGAGTTCGATGATGAAAGCATAAGGAAATACAGCGCTGAAAAGGTAAGAGTTCCGGTGAGCTACACCGTTTCTGCCGTGATGAAGGACACCGATGTGCTGGGCGGAGGATATGTATCCAGTGAAAGAGTGACAGTGGTGTTCGCGACGCTCGATACCTACATTCAGCGCGACTGCCACTACTACGGTGAGATATGCAGGGAGGAATTCTTCAAGTGTACTCTCGCGGACGCGAAGCAGTATGATTCTGCGGTGAGGTTCCTCAAAGACAACAGCGGCAGGGTGCGCGTGCTGATAAATAATTATATGTACAAGCGCATGGTCAGCACTGCGATCTCTGCGCTGAATATCGGTATCACGTTCGTCAGCGCGCTCATCGCGGTCATCGCGATAGTGAATATGATAAACATTATCTCCACCGGTCTCCTCAACCGCAGGGGAGAGCTCGCGGCGATGCAGTGCATCGGTATGACGCGGCGTCAGCTCAACAAGCTCACCGTCATCGAGAGCCTTCAGTACGCGCTCATCGCGGGTGTGTGCTCCACGGGGCTGTGTGAGCTGCTGATACTCCTCACGCGCATGGCTACGCGCTCAGTGGTCGGTGACAACAGTATGGACAAAAAGTTGATCAGCTTCTCGCAGCCTCTTCCTGCTATCTGGATATCCGCTGCAGCTGCGTTCGCGGTCGCGCTCTTGGCGTCGTTCTCGGCGGTGTCGCGTATGAACAGGACGCCGCTCATTGATCAGCTCCGGTCACCGGATTGAGTTCGGGGACAAAAAGGGGACGCCGCCCACGGCGTCTCATACGGTTCGGGTCATGGAGTTTGTGTAGGGGGCGATGACTGAATCGACCGCAAGTCATCTATATGACGTCAGAACAAAAATGTCAAGGAAAACCTTGACAGACTGTCCCCGCTGTGCTATAATGCAGATAAAGAGCAACGACGCTGGATCTCAGCGTCGTTTTTTGTTTGTACGGAGGTGCTTTTATGGCTGCATTTGACAGGATATTGTCGGGTATACCCGAAATGGACACCGCGCTCGATAACATACGTCTCGGCGACAACGTCGTGTGGCGCGTCTCGGTGCTTTCCGAGTTCAGGCTCTTTATGGAGCCTTATCTCAGGCAGGCTATCGCAGACGGACGCAACATCATCTACTTCCGCTTTGCAAGTCACGAGCCTCTCGTGGAGAACTGCCCCGAGGTAAAGACTATCGAAGTGCCGCTGTCGCATCGGTTCGAGACGTTCACCGTCGATATCCACAACGAAATCGAAAAGGCTGGCAGGGACGCTTTCTACATCTTCGACTGCCTTTCGGAATTGCAGGCTATGTGGGCGACCGACCTCATGATGGGCAACTTTTTCCGTGTCACTTGCCCGTTCCTGTTCATACTTGACACAGTCGCGTTTTTTCCGATAATCCGCGGAAAGCACTCTGTTCATGCCATAAATAAGATACTGGACACCACACAGCTTTTCCTCGATGTTTATTCGGATAAAAAGAACGTGTATGTCCGTCCCGAAAAGGTGTGGAACAGAAGCTCCGACACGATGTTCCTGCCGCATACCTATGAGTCCGACACGGGACGCTTCCGCCCCATACTCGACGGTGTGAAATCGAGCCGCTTTTATCAGGTTTTGGGCAATGCACAGCGTTCAGCGGACGAGCAGTTCATGGACTCGTGGGACAGGTCTTTCAAGAAGGCAAAACTCCTCTACGAAAACGGTGTCGATATCACGGAGCAGTGCAGTAATATGTGCAATATCATGATGACACGCGACAGGAAAATGCGCGAAATGGTCAAGAAGCATTTCACACCCGAGGACTATTTCAGTGTTCGCGACCACATGATAGGCACTGGCATGATAGGCGGAAAAGCCTGCGGTATGCTCCTTGCGAGAGCGATAATCCGCAACACCGAGCCTGATATCAACGAAGTCCTTGAACCTCATGATTCGTTCTACGTCGGCTCGGACGTTTACTATACCTACATAGTTGATAATAATTTCTGGGATATGCGTATAAAACAGCGTACCGAGGAGGGCTATTTTTCGCTTGCCGATGAATTCGCAAAGCAGCTCATGAACGGTCGATTCTCAGATGAGATGCGCGAACAGCTCAACCGCATAATCGAGTACTACGGGCAGGACCCGTATATCGTCCGTTCGAGCAGTATCCTTGAGGACGGCTTCGGCAATGCATTTGCAGGAAAGTATGAATCCGTATTTTGTGCAAACAGGGGAACTCCCGAGGAGCGGCTCGAAGAATTTGAAAAGGCGATCAAGACCGTCTACGCAAGCACAATGAGCCTTTCTGCACTGGACTACCGCAAGCGCCGTGGACTTGACAAGCGTGACGAGCAGATGTCTCTGCTGATACAGCGTGTATCAGGTTCTTACTACGGCGCGTACTATATGCCCTGTGCGGCTGGAGTAGGCTATTCCTACAGCCCTTACAGCTTTCTGAAAAGCTCCGACCAGTCCGCGGGAATGCTTCGACTTGTAATGGGACTTGGTACATCTGCTGTTGACAGGACAGAGGGTTCGTATCCCCGTCTTGTAAGCCTTGATATGCCCGAAAAGACGGTCTATTCGAGCTATGCAGAGAGGCACAGATTCTCACAGGGGAAGGTCGAGGTCATCAATACCACGATCCACGACCTTGAACGTCTGCCGCTCCGGACTATCGAGCCCGAGCTGCCGGAATACCTGCAAAAAATACTCCTCGAGCACGATTTCGATGCCGAGAGCAGACTGCGTGAAATGGGACGCAGAGTATCATCGACTTTCATCTCCTGCAAGGGACTTGTCAGCAATAAAACTCTCATGTCGCAGATGCAGAGAATGCTGCGCTGTATACAGGACGAGTACGAATACCCCGTCGATACGGAGTTCACGATAAACGTGTCCGACAGCGGTGAATACTTCATTGACCTTTTGCAGTGCAGACCGTTGCAGGTCATCAGGGACAAGTCCGGCGTCGCCATTCCTGAAAATATACCGCAGGAGCATATCCTCCTTGAGAGCAGGGGCGCTTCCATGGGACTGTCGAAAGCCTCGAAGCTCGACATCATCGTGTATGTCGATCCCGTTGTTTACTACAATATGCCATACAGCGAGAAGGCTGCCGTCGCGAAAATGATAGGCAGAATAAACTGGACTTTCCGTAACAGCGGAAAGCACATGATGCTCATGGTGCCGGGCAGAGTGGGGACTTCGTCTCCGGAGCTGGGCGTGCCTACGTCCTTTGCGGACATCAGCGAATTCGACATCGTCTGCGAGATGGAGGAATCACGCGCGGGCTACAATCCAGAGCTTTCCTACGGCAGCCATATCTTTCAGGACCTCGTGGAAGCGGAGATACTGTACACCGCTGTGTTCAACAACAGCAAGACCCTGCATTTCGCCCCCGAGCGCCTCACGGGACTGCGCAATATGCTCGGGGATATCGACGACATCAGCGGACTTGATGAGGTGATTCGCGTCTACGACGTCAGCCGCTGCAAGTGCGAGCTCTACAACGACATCAAGAACGAACACCTTCTTATAACGATCTGAGCAAGGGGACGGACCGGTCATGTCAGGTACCCTTTGGGATCCCTTCGTTAAGCATAAAAATAAAGGCGGGGCGATGAAGATCGCTCCGCCTTTACTGTATTCTTTCATTTACTGGTCTACATTATACACGACCTTCGCTATCAGCTGGCGCATCAGGATAACGTCGAAGATGTTCACGACGCCGTCTTTGTTGTAGTCGCAGTCGTATACGACCGGTCCGTTCGCGAGCACTGCGTTCAGGCAGCATACTAAGTCCGCGATATTAACTTCGCCGTCACAGTTGAGGTCGCCGTCGAGCGGCTCGGGTTCAGCTGTGGTGGTCGTGGTCTCGGTCGTGGTGGTGTCTGTCGAGGTCACTGTGGTCTCTGTCGAGGAAGCCGCGGTGGTCTCGGTCGTTGTTTCTGTTTCGGTGACTGTGGTCGAGGTCACGGTCGTTTCGGTGACTGTTGCAGAGGTGGTAGTTTCTGCCTCCGTGGTGGTCGTGGTCTCGGTAGTCGTGGTGGTTGTTGTCTCGGTAGTCGTGGCGGTCGTGGTCTCGGTAGTCGTGGTGGAAGTGCTCGTTGTGACTATCGGGGCGGTGGGGTCAAAGTCGGTCCTGGAGATGACGGGGTAGGACAGGGTGGAGTAGTTATAGGTGTTCTCCTCGGTGTGGCTGTCGAAGAAGCTGTTCGAGCCGCGCATGAAGTACTTGTAGCTGCTGCTGGAGTCGTCCCATGTGACGTCAACGCCGTACCATTCGCCGTCCTCCATCTGGACGTAGTCCCACATATGCGCCACGCGGGTATCGGGTTCGAAGTTGCCGAAGACTACCGTGCAGGGGATACCGAGGTAGTCGCAGACCAGCTTGAATGCCTTGGAATAGCCCTCACAGACCACTCCCGGCTGGACTATCGCGCCGACCGCGGAGCCGCTGAAGTCTGCGTTGATGTCGTAGTAGGTGAAATCCACTATGTAGTCGTGGATATACTTTAACTGCTCGTAGCGGGTGGCTTTCTGCGCTGCGCCCTCTGCGATGGTCTCGATAGCTGACTCGAGCTTTGCCTTGTATGTCACGACGCTGCTGAGGCTCCCGTAGGCTTCGACGTACCTGGGGGAGAAGGTTATCGCGTAGACCGAGACGGTGTAGACGCCTGTGCGGCTCCTTGTCCAGCTGTATGCCGGGCTGATGCCGAGCGCTGCTTCGTCGAGCCAGAATATCTCGGGCATATCGAACAGCAGGGCGTCGATTCCGGGCTGGCAGTTAGAGAGGATAGCTTCGGAGTAGGTCGCGGCGTCGGCGCTGGTGTATTTTATCGAGGTCGGCAGGGCGCTGAGCTCGAATACGACGGTCTCGGGCAGATCGACCCTGAAGGATTCCGTTGTGGGGTCCGCGAGCTCGGCGAAGGCGCTGTAGACCGCAAGGTTGTTGCCGTCGGTAAGGCAGTCCCTGAAAAGGTGCATACCGTCGGAGTAATTCGAGAGCACGGAAGACCCTGTATAGGGCGTCAGTGCGCTCTCTTCAAGGTCGGAGAGAAGGTATGTCTCTCCGGCTGTGATGCTCCCGGCCTCGGCGATGTCATAGACCTCCGCGTAGGTGCTCATTGCGCTGGCAGGCACGAGGAATGCTGCTGATGTAAGGATCGAAATGACAGTGCTTATCATTTTTTTCATGGTGAAGACCTCCATATCTGAGATGTTCCCATTCCCACAATATTTATCTACTTTACATTATAGCTAAACTACACTAAAAAGTCAATACGCACACTAAAAATTCATATATTATTCACAAAGAACAGGAGCGGACATTGTGCATAAATCCGCCGTTTCCCGCTCGTTACGGCTGAAAATACCAAAAAATCGCCGCAGATGACTTCAATATTTGTCACTGCGGTCACTTGAAAATCCTGCGGCTCTGTGGTATACTGTAATTTGGCAAAAATATATTTTTGTATTTGAAAGGGAGTTCCGCAATGTTTTTATCCGAGATGAACAAGGATCAGCTCGCAGCATTCAAGAAGGAGACCGAGGCGCAGTACGAGCAGTTCAAGTCACTGGGCCTGAGCCTGAATATGTCCAGAGGCAATCCCTGCAGGGAGCAGCTCGAGCTCAGCGTGGGTATGCTCGATGTCTTCAATGACGGCGATTTCATGAGCGAGAATGGCGTTGATGTCCGCAATTACGGTATGCTCGACGGTATCCCCGAGGCAAAGAAGTTCTTCGCTGATATGATCGGCGTTCACAGCGACGAGATCATCATTTTCGGCAACTCGAGCCTCAATGCTATGTTCTGGGCTGTTCAGTGCGCGTTCAACAAGGGCGTGCTTGGCGGGACACCGTGGTCGAAGCTCGATAAGGTTAAGTTTCTCTGTCCTGTTCCCGGATATGACAGACACTTCAAGGTGACTGAGTTCTTCGGCGTTGAGATGATAAATGTTCCTATGACTCCTACAGGTCCCGATATGGATATGGTGGAGAAGCTCGTTGCGGAGGACGATTCTATCAAGGGTATATGGTGCGTTCCGCAGTACTCCAACCCCGACGGTATCTGCTACAGCGATGAGACTGTAAAGCGCTTCGCGGCACTCAAGCCTGCGGCTAAGGATTTCCGTATCTTCTGGGACAACGCTTACTGCATACACCACCTCACGGAGAACCCGAAGCTCATACTCAATATCCTCGATGAGGCTAAGAAGGCCGGCAACGAGAATATCGTGTACATCTTCGGTTCGACCTCGAAGGTGACTTTCCCCGGTGCGGGCGTCGCTGTTATGGGCGCGAGCCGCGAGAACGTCGAGGCGCTCAGGAAGTTCCTCGGTATCAGCATAATCAGCTACGATAAGATGAATCAGCTGCGTCATGTGAAGTTCTTCGGTACGTTCGACAATATGCGCGAGCACATGAAGAAGCATATGGCGATAATCGCTCCGAAGTTCGAGCTCGTCTGTAAGACACTCAAAAAGGAGATCGCTCCTCTCGGTATCGGCACCTGGACTGAGCCGGAGGGAGGCTATTTCGTGTCCTTCAATGCACTCAACGGCTGCGCGAAGCGTATCGTTCAGCTCTGTGCGGACGCCGGCGTGACGCTTACCGGTGCGGGCGCGACATTCCCCTACAACACCGACCCCGACGACAGGAATATACGTCTGGCACCTACATATCCCTCGCTCGGCGAGCTGGAAAAGGCTATGGAGCTGTTCGTTATCTGCGTCAAGCTCGCAAGCGCTGAGAAGCTCCTTGCGGAGTTATATGATATCTGATGAAAAGCCTCTGATGTTAAGCACATCGGGGGCTTTTGAAATATACCGGCGGGTATATTATCGGTTTGAATATACATTGAGTATGCAGGCAGCGGTGTTGACTTTACTTCCTGTATATGGTAAAATACTACTATAGCTGACATCACTATCTTTGACGTAAGGAGGCTGTTGTTTATATGAAATTTTTTAAGAAGGCTGCGGCTGTGCTGCTGTCGGCGGTGCTCGCTGCGGCGGCGGTCGTCGTTCCGCCGGAAAAGGCTCCCGCTTTGCTGAAGGGGCTGATGGGTTCCGTTCAGGAGGAGACGCTTTTCGCTGACGCGGCTGAGTCCGGTTACTCGATCAGATACTGGGTCACGGACACTATCACCGAGGTGTGCGGCGAGCAGGTGAGCGTGTACCACAGGAACGTTCCGTACTACTTCTGCTTTGAGGTGTACAACAAGGAGACCGGTGTGCCCGATGAGGAGAAGGATTTCAAGCTGGAGATAAGTCTCACGGATCCCTCCGGCGAGGAGCTCGCGAGTGCGGAATACCAGTCCAAAAAAGATTATTACTATACCTACAACGATCAGAAGATAAACCATAAGGGTACTTCGGGGTGGGTGAAGTTCACGCCGCAGAGTATCGGGGATGTTGCGCTGAAGCTTACTATCTCCGGCGAGCTCTCGGGTACATTCGAGAGGACCTATAATGTCAAGAAGCCGCACGTCAATCTGCACGTCTGGGTGTCGGACAGCGCGTGGGGGACAACTCCATCGGCTTTCGCGCTGGGAACTAAGTATTACCTCTGCTCTGAGCTGACTGACCTCGATACCGGCGAGAGGCTCGACTACCACGTAGGCGGCTATACTGAAACAAGTACTATCTACGACCCTGCCGGCGGGGTGAAGAATACTGTCACCCGCGAGGAAACCGATTCGCGGCGCACTTACGACTGGATAGCCCATACCTGCGGGACTGCCGGTATATGGAAGGGTACTCTGAAGCTCGAGGGCGATATTGAGTACGAGCTCAGTGTGACATGGAACGTAACTGACCCGAGCGTCACGGTGACGACGACCGCTCCTTCGGTGACTGAGACTTCTGCGGGGACGACCTCTCCCTCTGTCACGACTCAGCCGGCTTTCAGCTGGGGCGAGGACAACTGGAATTTCAGCAACAACAGCACCAGCTTCCCGGAGGGGTATGCAGTTGACCCTGCGGTCATCGACAAGCTCTGCACTGATTTCAAATTCACAAATATCGAGCGCGAGATCATGAAGTACCGCTGCTCGCGGTCGCAGTATACCTCGTGGGGAGGCTCGTGCTTCGGCATGACGGCTTCTGAGATATTCGTCAAGCAGGGACTGCTCGACCTCTCGCAGTACGGCGGAGTGAGCACAGTCAACGGCAACAGCGCTTCAAAGGCGATGATCTCCCTCATCAACTTCGTGCAGAATATCCAGAACGTGCCGTACTATGCGCAGATAATGCGCTTCAATTCGATGCTGACCGTTCCGGCGTCTGTTCCGCAGTACGACTACATAGACGATATCATCGATGCTGTTGTGAATGACGGGCATATCGTGTCGCTCGGCTATGCCATCAGGACCGAGCACACCGTGGACGACAGGGTGGTAAGCTCGACCGGCGGACACGCTGTTCTCGCTTACGGCGTCGAGGACTGCGATTACACCGATAAGACTACCGGACTGACCTACGACAGGCGTGTGCTCATCGCTGACCCGAACCGTCTGGGCAAAAATATGCTCACGGACGAGTGCTGCCTGTATTTCAGGTCCGATGACCACAGCTGGGTCATCCCGTATCAGAATTATACCTATACGTCGGGCGGCGTCGAGTATACGTCGTCATGCTACTGGAACGCCGGCTGCGCTTATAATGAGCACGGCTTCCTCAGACGTATCATCAGATTCGCGTCCAAAAGGAACGTCAGCGATCTCGCGATGACGGGCGAGATGAACGAGAAGATGAAGGGCAGATATCTGCCCGGTCTTGCGCTGTTCACTCCTGCGGCGGCTCCGCGCTTCAATAAGGTCGAGGGGACGGGAAATCCCGCCTATGATGCGATCGGCGGCAACCAGACCGCGATTGCGTACTTCAATGACGGCGCTCCCTCGGCTGACCAGCTGGAACATTTCAGGTCGTTCGTGAACGAGACGGCTTCCTATGAGATGATATATTCCTCCCCGCAGAACTTCGACTTCATCATGGATTACCCGGACTTCGCGTATATATCTGAGGTGCAGAACGGCACCTATGCGCTCTTCGCGCCGGACGGTTTCGTCGGGCTCAAGGGCTCCGATATGAGCTACAAGATGTCCATGACTGAGAATGAGTCCACGAGCAAGACTACCGACTGGTATACAGTTATCATTGAGGGCTCGGGAGCTTCCAGGGTGTCGCTCGACGCCACCAAGGGAAGGTATTACTTCCTTGAGTCCGATGATCTGCACGACATAAGCGTCATCGCGTACAACGATGACGATACCGCTACGCTCAATTTCTCGACGGACTACACGAAGGTAATGCTCGTTGAGGACAGCGCGACGGTCATCGTCGCAAAGGCTGACCCCGACGGGGACGGCGTTTTCGATCAGACTATCGCCAAGAGCGGCGCGGAGGTCACTCCGGTGACGTCCACGACGACTTCGACTGCTACGACGACGGTGACGACTACTACCACCACGGCGGCGGCGGCTTCGTCAACTACTACCACGGCTGCGCAGACTACCGTTACTTCGACTACGACGGCTCCTGCTTCTGCGACCACAAAGCCGACCTCCGGAAAGTGCGGCGACAATGCGACGTGGAGCTATGACGCTTCGACATGCACGCTCACTGTGAGCGGCACGGGGGATATGTACGAACATTCGCAGATGTTTGATATTCCCAATTGGGACGATTATATGTGGTATGCCAAGAAAATCGTCATTGAGGAGGGGATAACCTCTGTCGGCAGTTATGACTTTGAAGGGTTCAGGGTCTGCGAATCGGTATCCATTCCGGAGAGCGTGAAGAGCGTGGGGGATTTCGCTTTCTTCTACTGCAAAAAGCTCACGTCCCTGACCTTCCCTGCCGGGGTCGAAAGTATCGGGTTAGGTGCGTTCGGATCGTGCGACATTCTTTCGTCTATCACTGTCATGAACTCGGAATGCGATATATTCGATCAGGCTATCTACAAGGCGTGTGACGGCGTTATAGTATACGGTATGTCTGGCTCGACGGCACAGGCTTACGCAGAGAAGTACGGGTATACGTTCGCGGCGCTTGACGCGGAGGGGCTCTTCGGCGACGCCAACAGCGACGGTCTTATCGACGGTGCGGACGCTTCGTGGATACTCTATGCGAATGCCAACGGCGTCGATGAGTTCCTCACTCCCGCACAGAAGGCGGTCAGCGATATCAACGGCGACGGCCTCTATGACGGCGTGGACGCTTCGCTGATACTCAGCTATAATGTCTATGCTGCCGGCAACGGAACGGATACGCTCCAGGTCTGGTACAGCAAGCTCTGATAATGAACGGTCCCGGACTGTCTGACTCGGCAGCCCGGGACCTTTTTTGCTCCGGGTGCGAGGGGAGTTCGTGCGCTTTGTATTGACAAGGGCTGAACAGTGTGGTATAATGAAACGTGGTTTATATGTCTAATTCACAGGGAAAGGACGTTGAATTATGTCAGATGTTTTTATCAGCCACAGTACGCAGGATAAGGCTGCTGCGGAAAAGGTCGTTTCTTTTTTAGAGGAAAAGGGTCTGAGCTGCTGGATCGCGCCGCGTGATATCGTTCCCGGAAGCGACTGGGCGGCATCTATCAGCACGGCTATCACTACGTCGAAGGTCTTTCTCGTTATCTACAGCGCGAACAGCGCCGGCTCAAATCAGGTATCGAGGGAGGTAAGTCTCGCTGAGTCCAAGAGGAACATCTTCGTTGTGCCCTATAAGATCGACGATACGGAGCTTTCCGGTTCGTTCGAGTACTACCTCACCGGGGCGCACTGGATCACTGCCGACTACAGCAGGCAGGATTACAAGCTCGAGGAACTGTATAATATCATTGCCGGTATCACCGGGAAAAATGTTCAGAACATCACCAATAACACCTACATAGATCACCTGCATATCCACGGGGAGGGCAACCTGCCCGAGGAGATACAGCATAGCGTTCAGTCTGCTCAGAATGCGGCGAGCCCGTTCGCTTCTTCTGCCGCTCCCGCTGCAAGAACTGCTGCTCAGGCTCCTGCCCCGGCGGCTGCGCCCAAGAAAAAGGGCGGCGCTAAAAAGTGGGTGATCATTGCCATTGTGGCGGTCGTTCTGATCGCTTCGATAGTCGTCGCAGTGATCGCTCCTATTATCAATTCCGACAGCGGCAGCAGCAGTAAGTCGTCCAAGAAGACCACATCCTCTGCGTCCGATGACGACGGGGAGATAGATTCCAAGGACGATATCGTCGGAAAGTGGGAGTGCTGTGCGATGACTGCGGAGGGGCTGACCATTACCGGTGAATATGAAGGTGTGCCGATCGCTGCCATTTTCCAGTTTGAATTCGATGAGGACGGTTCGTTCGTTCTTTCTTCGCCCGTTTATTCGGCTTCGGAAACTTATGAGGGCACATGGAAGTTCAAGAATGATACGGTCAAGCTGACTATTGACGGCAGATCCGAGACACTTGAGATCGACGGCGAATACCTCCTTTTCGAGGACGAGGGTATATCGGTGAAGCTCGAAAAGGTCAAGAAGTTCACCAAGTATGACCCCGAGTGATGTGACGGTTACCGTCCGGATAAGATGAATGCATAATAATGACCGCACCTGTATGGGTGCGGTCTTTTTTGTGTGGGTATTGTTTTTGTGAGAGGCGGCGTTTCCTGCACAAGTGTTCCGTATGCAACGTGTCTGCAAGCGGGGACTCAGAGCTTTTTGTTGCGGAGATACCGCGCCATAAGTGACATTAAATCATACTTTATCGTCGTTCTGCCGCGCTCGTCTGCTGCGAGCTCGCTGAACGGCATGAGGCAGGTGTGCACCTTCTTGTCGTCGCTGCGCTCACTGCCGTTCTTCCAGCCCTGCGACGCCACAAAGCAGCACCACCTTCTGTGCTCCAGTGACGCTATCTCCCGCGCGAAGCTGTCCTGCATGAGCCCCTGCACGAGCTCCTCCTCCGTGCCCGTCAGACGCCACATCCTGCCGTCGTACTTCATCAGGCTGCCGTTCTCGCCGATGAGACTGTCTATCTTCGCGTCGATGTCGCTTATGCCGAGCTCCTTCGCCAGCCGCTCCACTGCCACGCGCTTCACATACTCGTGTGCGGCGAGCGCCTTGCTCGATTCACGCTTGAACAGCGAGGTGCTCGTCCAGAGCTCGTCGGCGGTGCGCTCCTCGCTCTTCCACGCTTCCTCGTCGCGCGACAGTACCATGATGCCTGAGTAGAAGCAGTGGAAATCCTTCGCAACGCGGTCGATGTCCTTGCTCAGTATGAGGTCGAGGTCAAGGACGCGGCTCTTGTCCTCCAGCAGTCTGACGCCGGAAAAGGTGCGGTCGTTCTTGTTTATGTACTTCGCGAGGCGGCGGTCGGAATCCATTCGCAGTATTATCGGGACGTTAGATCTGCCGGCGCTGCCGAAGACGTTCGCCAGACGCATTGCGCAGTTCACGCCCGTACTCACGTCGTCTATCGCGATGACGGCGTAGGTGTAGGGGCGGTCGGCGTTGCTCTTCTTTATCGTTTCGATGAACTCCCTGAACTTTACGTTGAGGTTGTGGCAGTTGATGGTCAGGCTGCCGTCCGCTGCCTTCTTCGAGAGACGTATGGTGCTGCCGTCCTGCACGAAGGTGTCGAAGCTGAGGCGGTTCGTGAATATCTCCATTTTGCTGGTGATGTCCTTGTCGTAGACGTCTATCACGACGCTGTTGCTGCTGTGTACCACGCTGAGGTCGAGGGCTTGCAGGAGAGTCTGCTGACCTATCGTGCCGAAGCCGAGTATGAGCATTTTGACGTCCCAGTCACGGAGGTTTTTGTCGGTGTCGAGGTAGACTGTGTGCAGGGGCGTTTCAGAGAACATCTTGCCCACTTGCAGCTCGGGGAGGCTGACGATGTCGAGGTCGTAGCCGTAGCGCTCGTTTTTGCCGACCTTGTAGTAGTCCGCGATGAGCTCGTTTATGCTGTCGTCCTCGCAGCGGCAGGTTATCTTCGCGCCGCGCTTCAGCACGAATCCGCCGTCGCCGCTCCTCAGGCTGAACATCTGGAGCACGGAAAAGTTGCTCACGGAGCTCTCGCCGAATATCACGATGTTGTCAGCACGGTCGGTGCCCGCTTTTTTCAGCAGGTAGTGCAGCTCCTCCTCGTCGGCTTTCAGGACGTTGAAGCTGTGTACGCGGCAGCCGTTTCTGCTCAGTCCGAAGCGCTCCTCGGAGGTGAGCTCCTCGCTGGTGATGATGTTTATGTTCCTGCCCTTTGCGCCGGACGCGGCGTAGTTGGCGATCATGCTCCTGACCTCGTTGTTGTAGCCGAAGATCACGATGTTTTCGGACTTGCGGCGTCCCTTCAGATTGAACACGAAGCGCAGCAGCTTCTCGAGCGTGCGGTATACGAACGCGAACGTGCAGTACGGCGCTGTGAACACTGCGACGCCGTATGCGTAGCTGACGCCGGTCCTCAGAGGGGTGGGGTCCTTGTGCATGAAGGCGATGGCGTCCTTGAGGGTTATCGTAGGCTTGAAGGCGAAGGCGTTTATGCCGTTTTGCAGGACGAGCAGCAGCTTGAAGAAAAGCTCCTCGTGCTGGTAGTATATGAGTCCCTCGGTCGTCGCGATGATGAGCGACAGCACTGCGAGTATGAGCAGCAGCTTGCTCGTGCGGAATCTTGTTTTTTCTTTCATATCAGTATCACCATTTCCGGGCGGGGATTTCGTTTCGGTACTCCTATTATACACCCTATCGCGGGATTTGTAAAGGGCGGTGCCCCAGGAGAGACAGCGGGCGGGGTTTTCGGCGGTGTATGGTGCTTTTTTTATATTTGTTTCGTTGAAAAAATGCTCGAAAGGTGTTGCATTTCAGGATCAAGCATGGTATAATGGTCTTGTAATTTTTTGACACTTTTTGTGTCATGGGAGGTTTATGCAATGGGTTGGATCATTTTACTGCTCGTCGTTGTCGTTGGCATTACGCTCGCTGTGACGCTGCCGGGTGCCATTGAGGACGGCAAAAAGAGAAAAGCGGCTCTCGCTTCCGGCGATCTCATCAAGAGAAATCCTTCTTTCTACAAGGACAAGGAGTTCTTCAAGGCGAATATCCAGGATCAGGACGCTTTCTTCAATGCGCTCTCCGAGGCTGTCAAGAGGACTCAGGTGTGCTCGTTCTCGGGTAACTACAACAGCTCCGTGGTCTACCACGGAAACAGGGGACAGTGGAGCGCTTCGCTCGTTCGTCTTCAGTCTGACGACGGCTCGATGATGTTCTCGTTCGGGCTCTCGAATTATACGAGCGGCGGCCGCACTGAGAGTATGCAGCTCGCAAGAATGTCGATGGATCTCAATTTCCTGCTGACCGCGATCGAGAAGACCTTCGTTCAGTTCGATCCGCAGACCCAGGTCAACGTTCAGGCTATCAACTTCAAGACACATTATTGATAACAGGAGGATATATTTATGGAAAGTTTTGGCTTTATTATTATTTTGCTCATCATCGCTATACCGATCTATCTGCTCAAGAGGTTTATTTCAAGAAAGATCAGTCAGGGCGTTGATAACGCTTTCAACAGCATTGCTGCTCACAGGAAGAACAAGCAGTATCAGCAGCAGGGCCCGCAGAACCTCGCGGACAGATTTGCGGGTACTCAGGCTCAGCAGCCGCAGGACCCCGCTCAGCAGCCGCAGGATCAGCAGAACCCCTTCAACGGCTGATCCGGGAGGCTCACAGTATGCGTAGGTTCTTTGCTGTCATCGCGCTGCTCGGCGTGATGATGTTGTGCTTTACAGGGTGCGGCGAAAAGGGCTTCGACGGCAAGTGGGACTGCGTCGAGGCGGAGGTAGATACATACGGCGGAGCTCTCACGGGAGCGTATAATACTATAGAGCAGAACGGGGGAGTAAGCCTGCTGTGTGAGGTCAAGATCGACGGCGACGACGTTACTTATTCCGAGAACGCACGCGAATATAAGGTATCGGACGTTCAGCGCAGCGGCAAGACTATTACTTTCACGGTGACCGGCTCATACGGCGTCAAGGATACTGTCACTCTCAAGCTCAGGGACGAGGGAAAGACTATCATCGCGACCAGAGACGAGAACATTTACACCCTCGAGAGGGCGGACCTGTTCCATAAGGTGTTCGCGAAACTTCCGATATGGGTGTACCTCGTGCTCGGAGGCTTCCTGCTGCTCGTTATAATCGGCAAGATCCTCGCTGTCAAGGATAAGGCTAAGAGCAGGGCTCCTCAGGGGGGCGGGCAGTCTATCCAGCAGCAGATGTTCGGCAGCGCTCCGCAGCAGAGACCGGTACAGCTCCAGCAGCAGATGCAGCAGGCTCAGCAGCGTCCTGTTCAGCAGCCGGTGCAGAGACCTGTTCAGCCGCAGCAGCCGGGTCAGCCATATTACGACCCGGAAAATCCTTTCCAGAATCAGAACAGATAAACCTTGCGGACGACTTTTCACGGTCGTCCGTTGCTATAGGAGTTATTATGAAGAAGTTATTTTCTGCCGCTGCTGTTCTGGCAGCCGCTGCGCTCCTTTCGGGGTGCGCGAACAAGAATGAGGACGCGGAGCTGTCCAAAAAGGACAGTCAGCCCGTTACGGATCTCTCCGCTTATGATTACTACAACGAGAGCTCGGAGGAGATAGTCTCCGTGGACAGCGCCGACGAATACGACGGTGTCATTTCCGCTTCGGAGGCGGTCGGGGACGCTGAGGACAGAGGCTTCGACCAGAGGGAACTCACCTATTATTTCGACGTGAGCGGCGAGTACCTCGGGGATACCGAAGCGACGGAGGATTCCGACGACAAGGCTCCGATGTATCAGACGATGTACGTCACCGAGAACGGCGACGTCTGGACGGTGTATTTCATCGGCGGTGAGGTCTATGCCTGCCCGGTATCGTATATCTATGAGGCGGAGCTCGACCATGAGATAATCCTCTCCGAGAGCGACAGGCTGGTGAGCTATGACGATTCGGAGAACAAGTTCTACACGACTGTGCCGAAAAAGTCAGTCGTGGAGCTCGTCGTGGTCGATGAGGTGAACGCTGAGACGCTCGAAAAATATACGGCAGAGGAGTTGGAGAAGCTATGAGAAAGGGTATAGCCAGGTTTTTATGTGCGGTGACTGCGTGCGTCACGCTCCTGTCGGCACCGGCTTTCCCGAGGACGTCTGTAAGTGCGAAGTCATCAAAGACGGCGGAGACAAAAAAGCCCTTCGTCGTTGTATCGCTCGGGGATTCGTATTCGTCGGGCGAGGGCATTGAGCCGTTCTATGGGCAGGATCTCTCGTGGGAGGAAAAGGTGAATTGCAAGGACTGGCTCGCGCACCGCTCGCAGCTGAGCTGGCCGGGTCTGATAAAGGTGCCGGGCGTTCCCGGGGCAATGGCGGATTATAAGGTCACGGGAGAAGATCAGCAATGGTATGATGAGTGCAGGTGGTATTTTGCGGCTTCTTCAGGAGCTGAGACTATACATTTTTACGAAAACCAGACGAAAGATTTTAATGTTTTCCTTGGTACACAAGTAGTGTCCGTTGAAAATGAATGGGGACGGAAGGAGCAGAAAACCGTTCCCGTATACCTGAAAAGTTATGAGCCGGGATATTCTGGCAAATATATAGAAAATGACGGCAAAAGGTTTTATGCGTCATATATCGGCAGTGAATTGATAGAGTTGGATATAGTTATCGACAACGACGATAATAATCTGCCGCGTCAGCTTGATATTTTTGATGCTGTAGAAGCAAATGGCGATACAGTGGATTATGTTACTATGACTATCGGCGGAAATGATATCGGATTTGTTGAGATCGTAAAGTGCTGTGTGGGAAGCTCATATCTGGATCCCGGAAGCAAAAAAATAGATGAAATGATAACCAAGATATGGGAATCATGGGATGACTGCTATCGTCCAAATATCAAGGGCGTATACGAATCTGTGCTAAGGCATATAGGTGATGATGCGTATCTGATCGTTGCAGGATATCCCAAGCTGTTTGAGCAGTCTGGCAAGGGAGCTCTGATAAGTCAGTACGAAGCGCAAACAGTTAATAAAAATATAACTGCATTCAATATCCGTATAAGCAGCCTTATCGACAGCATGGATAATTCACAAATTGTCTTTGTTGATGTTGAGGAGGAATTTGACGGACATGAGGCGTATTCCGATGACCCGTGGATTCGCGAGATAACTTTTTCAAAGCAGGATGAGGACCTTGAGCAGGACGGTATAGGCAGTGCGTACTCCATGCACCCGACCGATAGAGGTGCACAGGCTTACGCGGACTGCGTGAATAAGGTCATTGCAGACATAGAGGCGGAAAAGGCTGAGAATTCCGGAGGGGAGGCTGTATATGGCATCACCGGCGCTGAGTGGGTAGTTGACCCCACGATAGAAGCTGATGATATCATCGTGGGCGATAAGTTCTCGTTCGGGGCGGGGTACTCGTGTCCGTATGTTTATATCGAGAGCGGCGGCAAGTACGGTCTCATAGACTATGACGGCGAGATAGTCGTGGGGCCGGAGTACGACAGCTTCAACGGCGGTGACTTCTACGGTCTGGACGACTTTATCGCGGTGTATGACTCGAAGTCCGGCGATACGATGTTCGCACAGAACTATAATACCAGCGACAAGGGAAAATGGGAGATAGTTGAGCAGAAAAAGGCTTTCGGTCAGCCGGGGATAGGTACATGGTCGATGACATATTTCATCGACGAGAACGACGATGAGTTGTACCGATACTGTAATGTCGGCTACGAACAGCCCGAGGCGATCACGGACGGCCCCGATACCTCGTATGTCGTGCAGAAGATAGACTATGTTCCTGCAAAGTACGGCATAGGGGGTTCCTCTGCGGAGGACGAAAAGTTCTATCTCTATAACGATTCCTTCGGATATGTGACCGACGGTTACAAGTATGTTTACTCGAACGGCTATGGAGTCTGCACATACTCCGGCGCTGTCGGGGAACGATATGATGTGTCCGGCTATAAAACGGTCGCTTTCTCCAACGATATGAAGAAGTGGGATATCTATGATTCCTATGGAGAGCTCATTGCGTCCGGTCTCGAGCCGTTCGGCTGCAACCTCGATCTGACTCCGTGGTGGTCGCCGGCAACTGCGTTCTTCGATGACAGCGACGACTACGATTCCGCCGAAAATACCCGCGGGAAGGCAGTGCTCTTCTGCGCGACCGAGGGCTACATCGCTGCGAAGATAGACGGCGAGTGCGGCTACCTCGATCTTGACGGGAATGTGGTCGTTGAGTTCGGTATCCTCGATGATGTGCGTCCTGTCCACAACGGTAAGGCGTGGGCGAAGTTCGACGGAAAATGGGGCGTCCTCGAATTCGATGACCTCGTCTGAATGTGTATAACGAAAAGACCTCCGGAAAGTGCTCCGGGGGCCTTTTTTAGTGGGGTGTAGGGGCGGCGTTGCGTTTTAATACGAAATTCGGAATGCGGAATTCGGAATTTTTTGCGGCGTTTTTTTGTAGGGGCGGCGTTCCGGCGCCTACCGTTTTTTGCGTTGGTCGTCCCCGCCAAAGGGACAACCTCAACAGGGCGGGGACGTTGATATTATGCCGGCTGTCCCCGCCCCTGTGCGGTTTTCCCTTTGGAGATCCTTTTCCCCTTACTCCACCCCTGCCGTCGTTTTCTTCCTCAGCGAACACCTCCGGTGTCGCTGGCAAGGTGCTGCGTAAAACGCGGTACGCCGTGGACGCCGTCCCCTGCGACCTGATACCTGATGCCTGCAAGGTCGGGCGGATGATATCCGCCCTTACAAATGCGCCGTATGCGATGTACGGGTAAGGGCGTTGTTAAGAGTGAGCGAGCGGAGCAAGCGGAACGTGTCCGCCAGCGCGGGCTCCGCGTAAGGATTGACTTTTGCGGCGGGGTAGGGTATAATATAACAAATATGCGGTGACAGGAGGCGCTGTCTCACGCATCAAAAAGGAGTTTTTTTATGAACGTTATCACACCTAAGTTCCCTCAGATGCTGCACGGCGGGGACTACGATCCCGAGCAGTGGCTCGGCTACCCGGACGTGCTCGAAAACGACATTACCCTCATGAAACAGGCGCACATCAACTGCGTGAGCCTCGGTATCTTCGCGTGGTCACGGCTCGAGCCCGAGGAGGGCTGCTTCGACTTCGGCTGGCTCGATGATATCATCGACAGGCTCTGGAAAGCGGGCATTTATGTTGACCTCGCAACGCCCTCCGGGGCGCGTCCGCACTGGCTCGCGGACAAGTATCCCGAGGTGCTGCGCGTCTGGGAGGACGGTTCGCGGGCTATGTTCGGCGGAAGACACAACCACTGCTTCACGTCGCTGGTGTACCGCGAGAAGGTCCGCATCATCGACACTGAGCTCGCTGAGCGATATTCCTCGCACCCGGCCGTTATCATGTGGCACATCTCGAACGAGTTCAGCGGGGACTGCCGCTGCCCGATGTGCAGGGAGGCGTTCCGTGAGTTTTTGAAGAAAAAATACGGCTCGCTCGACAGGCTCAACCACGAGTGGTGGGCGCATTTCTGGTCGCATACCTATACGTCGTGGGAGCAGATAGAGCCGCCTTCGTACAAGGGTGAGACTGCTGTTCACGGGCTCGATCTCGACTGGAAAAGATTCGTCACTCATCAGACGGTGGATTTCATGAAGGCGGAGATAGCTGCTGTAAAGAGCGCTGCGCCTGAGATACCTGTGACCGCGAATTTCATGGGAATGTACTTCGACGGGCTCGATTACTTTGAGCTCGGGGAGGCGCTCGATGTCATCTCGTGGGACAGCTACCCGGAGTGGCACGCGCCGTGCGGGAACGAGGTCATCGCAATGAACGAGAGCCTGTCGCATGACATGATGAGGTCGATAAAGGGAAAGCCCTTCCTGCTTATGGAGTGCACGCCCTCGACGACGAACTGGAGGGGTATCTCTAAGCTGAAAAAGCCCGGTATGCACAGGCTCGCGATCCTCAACGCGATCGCACACGGGTCGGATTCAGCAATGTATTTCCAGATACGTCAGAGCCGCGGCAGCGCTGAGAAGTTCCACTCGGCGGTCATCTCGCACACCGGTACGTCCGATACGAGGACGTTCCGCGAGGTCACTGAGGTAGGGGAGATGCTCGAAAAGCTCACCGGGCGTATCTACGGCTCCTCAACTCCTGCTGAGGCGGCTATCATCTATGAGCCGCAGAGCAAGTGGGCGCTCGATAAGGCTCAGGGCCCGCGCAATGCCGGGCTGAACTATTTCGACGCCATCCAGCGGTGCTATCACTACTTCTGGGCGAACGGGATAAATGTCGATATCGTGAACGAAAATTCCGATATCTCGCGGTACAAGCTGGTCGTGCTGCCGATGCTCTACCTCTGGCGGGACGGTTTCAGCGACAGGCTGAGGGAGTTCGTAAAAAACGGCGGTACGCTCATCTCTACGGTGTTCAGCGGTATCGTCGGGGAGAACGATCTCTGCTTCCTCGGCGAGGCGACGGAGGAGAAGCTGTCCGATGTCATGGGGTACTGGGTCGAGGAGACCGATTCGCTCTATGACGGCGAGGCGAATTCGACGGTCTACAGCGGTCGGGAGTTTGAGCTCACGGAGCTGTGCGAGGTCTTGCGTCCGACGACCTGCGAGGTGCTTGCGGTTTACGGCAGCGATTTCTACAAGGGGAAGCCCGCTGTGACGGCGAACCGCTTCGGCAGCGGTATGGCTTACCACGTTGCGGCGAACGCTCCGATGGAGTTCTTCGATGTCTTTATCGGCGATGTCGCTCCGCAGCTGAAGCGTGCACTGGATACCGGTATCCCTGCGGGGGTGAATGTCACGCTCAGGCAGGGCGGGGACGGCACGGACTATATCTTCGTGCAGAATTTCCTCGATACGGAGCAGACGGTCGCGCTCGGCGGGGACTATACGGATATACTGTCCGGCAGGAGCTGCTCCGGGGAGGTAACTCTCGAGGGCTGCGGGGCAGCGGTGCTCGTGAAGGAATAAATCATGTAAGATGTGGAAAAGCTCCCGAAAGTGCGTTCTTTCGGGAGCTTTTTGTGTGATTGGTTATTGATGCAGCTTGACTGTTCTTGCGGCAGATCTCAACGACCTTTCAAGCAGAGGGCCGTTCCGGTACATACGGCTCTCCTCGTTTTTTGATGAATAAAGAAAACGCCCGTCACTTCTGTGACGGGCGTTTCTGTCTGGGCATAACTAAATAGATGGCATATGTAAAACGGCTATTTTACGCTGTAATCACTTATTATTGGTCATAATGATGATCAATAATCGCTCTCAGGTTATCATAGATAAATGTCTGTGCCTGAACCGAATACAGATTCAGATAATAATCATATCCTTTCTTACTTGTTTTTAGGCATGAAGTGATACCGATATTTTCACCCTCACTTGTTGCAATGCGATGACCATCAGCGTTTTTGGTCATCATACCAATGCTCTCCAGCCAGTCGTTTATCCATACCGCCTGAAACTTCTTGGTCTCATTTCCTGCAATAATGCGGTTTATCTCGTTGGCAATATCGCTGACCTTACATTCTCCGTTGTTGAGCTGCAGCTGAGCAAGTTGATCGTCGCTGA
>JAEEGL011832938.1_pt1 | contig 42009 bp, 40 predicted proteins | sample 9134231 | NCBI WGS metagenome assembly JAEEGL01 (sample SAMN16246548, study PRJNA631951) | gut metagenome | biome: gut microbiome; feature: rumen; material: fiber-attached | host: Bos | place: Iran: Karaj | collected 2018-10
ACCAGCTTGGGCTGCTAAATTAACAACAATATCAAATTTATATTCATTAAATAATTTATCGAGGAACAATTTGTCCGAGATATCACCTTTTATGAATGTAAATTTGCCGAATTTTTGAAGCATATCTAAACGTGCTTCTTTCAAAGAAACATCATAATAATCGTTCAAATTATCGATTCCAACAATTTGATCATTGGTTGTTTCTAAAAGACGTTTGCATAAAAACGCTCCAATAAATCCTGCTGCACCAGTGACTAATATTTTCATTTCTAGTCTCTTCTTAATAAGTCTCTTGTATAGACTTTATCTTTAACATCATCCAAAGATGAATCATATCTATTAGCGATAATAACTTTTGATAACTTTTTAAATTCATCAAAATCTCTAATAACTTTAGAATTAAAGAATTGTTCTTCTTTTAATGTTGGCTCATAAATAATGATATTGACGCCTTTAGCGTGTAATCTTTTCATAACACCTTGAATAGAGGATGCTCTAAAGTTATCTGATCCAGATTTCATAGTAAGTCTATATATACCAACAGTTACATTATCCTTACCATCATTTTTGTAACCAGCCATCTTAAGAACAGTGTCTGCGATAAAGTCTTTTCTTGTGCGGTTCGATTCAACGATTGCAGAAATAAGATTTTCTGGAACATCTTCAAAATTTGCTCTTAATTCTTTGGTGTCTTTTGGAAGGCAATATCCACCATATCCAAATGATGGGTTATTATAGAAATCTCCAATACGAGGATCTCCACATACACCTTTAATAATATCCAATGTATCTAACTCTTTTGTTTGGGCAAAAGTATCTAATTCATTAAAATATGCAACTCTAAGAGCTAAATATGTATTTGCAAATAACTTAACAGCCTCAGCTTCAGTACATCCAATAATAAATGTATCTATATCTTCTTTAAGTGCGCCTTCTTGAAGTAATTTAGCAAATTCTTTTGCTTTAGATAAATATGGTTCTTCCTTTTCAGGAACGCCCACTACAATTCTAGATGGATATAAATTATCTAATAAGGCTTTGCCTTCTCTTAAAAATTCAGGAGAAAAAAGAATTTTGTCATAATTATGTTTTTCTCTAGCGTACTTTGTAAAACCAACACCCACTGTTGATTTAACGATTATCCAAGCGTTTGGATTAATCTTTTTAACTTGTTCAATTACTGACTCAACAGATGATGTATCAAATTTATTTGTGACTGGATCATAATTTGTTGGAGTTGATACCACCACAATATCAGCATCTTTATATGCTAAAACTGAATCTGTTGTAGCAACCAAATCTAACTTTTTACTTAATAAATAATCTTCAATTTCTTTATCCACAATTGGAGATTTTTTAGAGTTAATTAAATCTACCTTAGATTGAACAATATCTACGGCATAAACTTTATTCTTTTGGGCGAGGATTATCGCGTTAGATAATCCAACATATCCTGTACCTGCGACTGCTATTTTCATAATGTGCTAATAATATACCATTATTTATTAATATTTTTAATATTCTTTATGTTTATAAAATGCCGGTTTATCTAAATTATGATGCATTTAAGCTCTCTAAAGACGAAAGAAACAATTCCTTTTTCCAAACTTCTAAACTTTCTTTGTTTGAAATAAAATTTTCTACGTCTTTTTTTGCAGATTCATAATCAACTGTTTCAAACTTTGCTTTTAATAGATCTTTCACTTTTTCAAGAGTAAGAATTTCATCATCATTTATTTTTCCACTAGTGTTTTTTAGCTTATTTTCAAGATACTTTAAATTAAATTTGCTTCCTTTTCCGATATAGAAAAGATAATCATAATAATCTCTACCTTTTACTCGGTTTTTAAATTCTCTACAAAGAATTGCGTGAATTTTGCCAGCGAATAAAGTTGATTCGTCAAAAATTTGAACTTCATATGGAGCAGGCAACATTCTGTATTTGAATTCTGTAACCCCGCCACTAGGATTATCAGTATCGACTTCAAATTTAATTTTGATACTTTGATTTGCAAAAACTTTTGAAACTTCTTCGCTTTTTGGAAAGAAGGACATCATAAGCATTAATGTATTGCCTTTTAAAAAAGCACTCTGCACTTCGCTTTCTTCATCCTTCTTTTTAGGTTTAATATCTACATCTAAACCATACGACTCAAATTCTTTCTTTAATGCACGAAAATATTCATCTAATACAAAATTAGGGTCTTTTTCTAATAATGCAAAATCAAGATCCTCACTGAATCTATTTAAGCCATGAAAGATTCGTAAACATGTCCCACCATAAAATGCTGCTTTACTAAAGAAACCACCGCGAGATAGACCTGCTAATGCAATCTCTTGGATAATCTCCTTGATAGCATTCTCTCTTTCCCCATTATTTTGAGGATTATATTTGGCAATCATCGTTTCAATAGCACTATTCATGGCAATATTCCTTTCTAATAAGCTTAATTAATAAATCTAGGTTTGTCTTATGGTATAACGATGCAAGTCTATACATAAGTTTAAAATCACATAAAGAAAACTCGTCCTCATCAATTCTCTTATCTATAAATAACAATTCCTTAAGTTCAGAAATATTATTGACAACTCTCCACTTACTTAGGGAATCACATATCGCCTTTTCCTTGGTAGCAACTTTTACTATATATTCTCCATTTTCTAGATAAGTTAATCCCTCTGAAAACACATTAGAAGGAATATCGCTATATTCGTATCTTCCAAATATATTATGAAATGTCTTATTCTTTCTTATATTTAATGATGCAGACGTTATCGCAATTACTTTTTCAGGTATTAAACCATAATATGAAAGTGCCCAATCAAAGCTTAAATAAGATGGGCTTAATATTGAAGATGCTAAAAAACATGCGTCAATATTTCTATTAGTTTCATATACCCCACGAGTAAGTCTAAAAATGACACCCTTCTGCGTGTCTCTCTTTATCTTATCTAAGGGGTTTGAATAACCACTGTATTGGTTTCTTAATATTGATGTCGTTAATACCATATTTGCTCCTTCAAATACAATTATATTGGATTTAATGGAGAAAACAAGCGAAAATTCATATTAAAAACATGTTATAATAATCTAATTATTTATTTAAATGATAATAAAACATTGCGATAAAAGTGTTTATAAAAAGAGATTTGCAATAAGCAAATTAAATATTATTTATTCTTCTTTTCGTTATTAAACAATTGCTTTTTTTCAAGGTCCGTTAAAACTATAGTTCCAACGGATCCAACACTAGTGGATTTTTGAACATAAGAAGGTTTATTATCCGAAAATGTTTGAAAGGATTTAGTCGTAAAACCATATTCTGTAAAACTATTCATCTTTTATAACCTCTGTTTCCCAATCTATTTTTTCTACCATGACATTCTTTTTTATATCCATCTCTTTTGATACGGTGTAAATTATGGAAATATTCATCACCTTCCTGCAAAGCATTCTAGGACTTTCAATGGCTGATATTTGAAGAGAAGCTTTTGTTTTATTCGGTTTTCCAATTTCAATAGATTTGTTAATTTCTTTTTCTACAAACGAGTCCATATTAAATGGGGTGTTAAAACCAAACTCTTCAATATAATCTGATGCTAGCGCCCACAACAAATCATTAAAAGCTTTTCCTTTATCATGAACTTCCAAGCCTAACTCAGAAGCTTCTTTTCTATTTAATGAATAACCATGATTATAAAATTTAGTATTCAAAGCTTGTGAAATCGTTTTTGCTTGATTTTGATCTTTCAAATGAGTTGAAAGCAACTTCTCTCCCATCATTAATCCAAGCTGAGATGAACGTTTTGCGAACCCTAATGAGGTAGGTGGAACCTCGCCAACAAGTTTATCAAAACATTTTTGCAATAGTTCTTGATCTGTTAAACCAATAGTTTTAACAAATTCAATATAATTTACTAAATCTTCATAAGAAAAAGTTTTTGAAACACCAGGGATTCCATTGCCGACAGTTATTTGAGGATCGATTGGGCCTAAATTTCCATATGGATGAATAACAATTTCATCCGCGCCCAAAGCAAATAACGTTGCGGCACTATAAGCACTATATGGAACCAAAACAGCAATATTATCAAATTTTTCTCTAAGTAATGATATTAATCGCCACGCGACCATAGGATCCCCGCCATTGCTTAGAATCAATACATCAACGCTCTTTTCCTTATCGTCAATACATTCCAATTGCTTTATGAAAGGAATAATTGAATCTTGCGTCATGCTATCAGATAAATTCGGTCTAATAGAGGTAACGTATGAAATTAATGGGCGTTTTCTAATAGACTCAATTTTCTTTATTAATTCTTTTCTCTCTATATAACCCATCGTTTCTCCTCATAATTATTCTACAACAATTTCTCTTTCACATAAATCACCTGTTGTGTAAAACATATCTAGTAAGATAAATTTAAATTTAGTTAATAATACAATATTTGACCAAATAGTTAATAAAAAATATTTGTCCTTTTGACAATCTTCTCGTTGTTATATTTTTATCATTTCTTTTTTAATTAAGTTATAGAAAAGAATAATTGGGAACATAAATACTAACCAAAGATAATTAATACACTCAGTAAATGAATACATAAAATATGCTAAAACCGGCAAAGAAAGACCGATAGTTTTTACTTTATTAACTTTCCAACATTTAATAAATGCGTATACAAAGTATACAAACATGCCTATAAACCCAAGAAGGTTAATAATTCCACCAGCCCCTAATATTCCGTAATATGTTGAATGCGATGGGCACACATCATCGCCATTAACTAAATTCATTGGATACAACAACACATTGTGCGTTCCAAAGCCTCTACCAATTACAATCCAGCCACCCTTTAGTTCGTTTCTAATGTTTCCCCATATATAGGTTCGTTTAATAAGCGAACTCTTTTCAGTAAAAGCTACAAAAATATTATAGATTTGATAAACAAATCTACCTTTAGTTAAAACACTAACCAAAACAATTGAAACTACACTAGTAAAAACTAATCCGAAAACTATAGAAAATATTAGATTGCGGATAAGATGCTTTTTAAATGATGTAACTATCGTAAACACAAAGTATAAGATAAAAATAACTGTAGAAATTGTTAATGATGTTTTGCACCAAGTGAAAATCATATTTGTGTAACAATAAACAGCAATAACTAGCCAAATCTTTTTATGCGTCCAGTGATGTCCTAAAAGCATAAACATTATGCCCATCATCAAACACGCTCCATATGGCACTCTATTGACTAAAAAAGAGGTTATTGAGGATTGTGAGATAATATAATAATCATCACCCTTGCTAAGTGCTTTTAAAAATAATCCGTATTCATCCCATTCATGTATATAACTATAAATAGTTACTATTAACATAAATATTGCGACAATTACGCATATTATACTCAAAAATTCAAATCTTGTTATTCGCTTTGGAAGCACAAAAAATATAATGTAAAAAATCGTTGTAATCAGCACTGACCCCATAGCAAAAAATAACTTATGAAAGGAACTTATATGCTGATGGACTGAAACGATGCTTCCAAGTTCAGTTCCGGGATAAAATTTTTCGGTTAAGTTTGTCACTCTTTTACATTCAACAAGAAATGAGGATTCAGAAGACTGAATTACAACCGCGACTATCGAAATAATTACAAAAAATAACCATAACCAAACAAAAATGTTATTTTTAACTCTTCCGGCTTTTGCCTCAAGGATTAAATATACCCCCCAACAAAATGCTGAAATTGAAAAACATACAATAATCATTTGTACAGTAACGAAAGGTATTTGGCTAGGATCACTAGTTACCATAAATTTCCATGCAAATGCAGCAAAAGGAATAAAAAACAAAAAACCAAACGCTAAAAGATAGTCGCTTGCAATTAGTTTTATTGATTTAAGATATTCTTTTATCGCAGAGCTTTTTTTCATAACTTTATTTCAATATTTTATTAATAATTGCTTTTCTAAATGGCCTTCTATCGTTTTTGTCAAAATAAAATGTAAAATCACTCTTTTTAAATTCTTTATTCCATTTAAAGAAGGAGATGCTTTTTTGTTGTAATACTCTTATTTTAAAGTCTGCAAAATCATCCATTCCAATTATCGAATCAACTATTTTTGGTTCTTCTGGAATATGTTTTTCCTCCTCTAAACATGCATAACACCAACCAAGCAAATTGCTTGCACCAGCTACAGTTGTTGCAATTCCTAAGCCTGAATTTCTAAGATTAATTTCAGAAAAATATATTTTATTTACTTTATCAACAAGGAATTCCATTTCAAAAACACCATCAAAATGAATGCTGTTTATATATTTTTGAATTAAAACTAAAAGATTATCATCCACAAGTCTTTGACAAGAAAGCTTTTTACCAGGAGCTCCTTCGACTAAATATTCGCGACGCAAACATAATTTCGAAACTACATTTTTTCCAGAATTATATGAATAACCTTCAACAGCGATTTCATCACTTCTATCAATATATTCTTCAAAAAAGACGTTGTTTGATAAAGAAAGAATTTTGTTTAAATCTTCGCGATTATTACAAACTATAGATAACGACTTCCAATTATTAATAAGAGAATTATTGTTCTTGCTAATTACAGGGAAACTTATACTTTCAATAGCATCATTTATTTTATAAATTTTAGGAACATTAAAACCTATTTTCTTTGCTATTTCTTTTTGACGAAGCTTATCCATGTAATATGTTAATAAGCCTTGTTGTCCGCAATTATTAATATAAAAATATTGTTTTAAACTATCAAAACGCTCATCTAAAAAACTTGTAATGATGTCATCGGAAGTAATTATGAAACTTTTATTTTCAGAATTCTTCCATTTACTCAAAATTAGGTTATAACCTTCCTCAATTGAAGAAACATAGAAAACATCTTTCAGCCATTTACTTTTAGATGCAAATTTAGCTTTTGAGTCAATAAAAACACCAATCGGACATATTCCAATTGATCCAAACGTTCTAATTTGATCAAGAGGATTATAATGTTCAAAACCGAAAATTATAATGGTGTGTTTATTAAGTTCGATGACTCGTCTATCTTTTTCCATAAAACTTCCTTTTTATAAAATAAAGTTTTGATAATAAGTAATCAAGAAATGTCTTTTTCTTTTCGGTTAACGAATAATCAAAATTACATATATTTTTTCTATGTTTAGTTATAAATTCGTCTAACTCAGTAAAATCATTTTCGGTCATTGTATTAGGGTGATAACAAAATGTAATTTCTTTACAAAATGGTACTTTTCTTACTTTTCCTGATTGTTGTGGTACAAATGTTATATCTTTATACTTATATCGTTTTCTAGCAATGGTGTCAGAAATAACCCTTATATTAGAACATTCTTTTATAGCTATAAGTGTATTTTCATCAAATGTATGAGAAGGTGCGAAAAACACAACCGGGTTTAGCTTTTGTCTGTTTAATGTTTCAAGACCCTTATTAATAAGTTCCTTTTGAACATCTAAAGACTTGCCCGCAAATTCAGATCTTTGATGTACGGGATTAATTCCACCTTCTTTCGAATCATAGACATGAGAATACCCGTGAAGCGCAATAATCCATCCTTTTTCTTCTAAATAGCGGATTTTGTTCCAAAATCGTGGGTAATTAGGATATTTTTTTAAATCTTGGTCATCACAATTAGGAATTACCCCCACAAGAGGAAAAAGATTGTGTTTGTCAAAAATCTTTTCAATCTTGTTCCATTTTTCTATATCTAAACACTCGCACGCGTCATCTAAACGAAAATAATACTTTTTCATTGCACTTTTATTCCTTTAATTTATTTTTCTTTGCATTAATTAAATAGATAATCAAGACAGCAATAAAGAACCCAATTACGACTCCTGCAAAGTCAATAAAAACATCTTTTACCGCTCCTCCTCTAGAAGGTATAAAGGTTTGTATTGATTCAGATAAAATGCAAATAAATAAACCTTCACCTAAAGATATTCCAAATTGCAGCCATTTATTTTTCTTATATAAGAACATGTAAATTGAAAGCAATGTAAACACTTGCGCAACCATAAATACTGCAGCATGCCCAATTGATTTTCGCAAATAATGCCCTATGCTTTCAAAACTATCAGTTTCAATTGCGCCAGCCTCAACAATCTTAATTGTTGTAGTCTTTGAAAGGCTTGTATTCATCTGTGGAATAATCTTAATAGAAGCTGTGCCAGGTTTTCTCGCAACTAAGGTGCATGAGCTGCCTTCATTTGAAGGTTCAATAACTGCTTCATCAGTTGATTCAACAGTAAAAAGCTGCTTTGTTCTAACATCAAATTCAATTTGAACCTTAATTTTGTCTCCTACACAAAATGTGTAGTTATTTAAATCCCAGCGTTCATAACCATCGGTTCTTAAAACAAAATTCATTTTTTCAGGAATACGATTAACAACACTTATTTCTTTGCTTATAATTTGATTAGTCAATTTTGAAGTGGCTGTTATTGTGGCCTTTTCATCATTTAATGTTGTTTTTCTAAAACCACGTAGGATTCCGTGGCGATCTATACGCATTAATAGATTATTTGAACTTTCCCAAATAAAATCTTCAGGATTTAATTCAACAGAAGAATCAAACACCTTCATTTCAAAATGATTAATTTTGGAATTTTGATCAAGAATCATATCATCGGCATAACATACCGAAGTTCCTTGAATAGATAAATTTGAATAATTTGAAGGAGCTACACCGTCATTCACGTTTATTGTAAATGTCTCAGTTTTTATCGTATTCTCAACACTTATTATTGCTGTGCCTGAAGAGACAGGATGAATGACACCAAATTTATCAATGGTTGCGACCGCTTCATTCGAACTTGAAAAAACTAATTTTCGCGTATCGTAATAACGGAAATTAATTAGTTCATCGTGCCCAAGGACTCCTCCATCTATGTCGAATGTCATAGTAGCGACTTCGCCAATATTAATAGCTGTTTTGTCAACACTTACTGTGAAATTAGGAGGTGCGATGGGCTCAACCACTTTTGCCTGCAAAGATGAAATCAAATTACCTTCTTTGCTTTTTGCAGAAATTGTGCAAACGCCAGTCTTCATCCCTACAACAGAAACGAGAGAACCGGATTGGTTTAACTCAACAATATCATTTGGCTCAGCTGTGTAGATAATAGACTTGTTTGTTGCATCACTTGGCTCATAAGAACATTGAATTTGTTTAGCGCTTCCTAATGGAATTGTGTCTAAATCATAACCAGGTAAATAATTATACTTATATGATTGTTCATCCGAAAAAGTAATATTAATATTACTTAATGGAGTGTTTTTTACTTCTTTCTTAGAAAAACTATTTATAAAACTCACAAATGTGTTAGTAAAAAAAGAATTCAATTTGTTAGTTGATTCACCATTCAAGCATGAGTAAAAAACAATGAAGGCATTGAACAAAATTGCAAACGAAAGCATTATCCATTTCGTTATTTTAAATCTACTTTTTTGTTTTGCTTCAATGTTTTCAACCATGTATTATTTTGCGATTATAAAGGCAAAATTTGTAACGCCTTCACTATTTAATTTTTCAATAGTTTTAAAAATGCTTTCTTTAGAGCTACTATTTTTAAAAACAACAATCAAAACACAATCAACTTTCTTTGATAGCACAATAGCATCACTGTACTTATTTATGCTAGAAGCGAGGATGATGGTTTTTTGATATTCGTCATTAATCTTTTTTAACTTGGAATTAAAATCGGAAGAGTCAAAGAACTCACATTGGTACTCTTGTTTTTTAGGTATGATCAAGGTTTTTGACTCATTTAATACTACATCATTAAAAAGTGAGCCAATTTCTTTTGAAGCGCCAACTTTTGCTTTTATTGACTCGTTTTCTATAACTTCACTAATTTTAGAATCATGCGAATCAAAATCAAATATGGCAGTATGTTTATTATTTAAACAATAAACATTTGATAACATTTCCGTAAAAACAGAAGAAAGCAATGGTTCATCGATGCTCGTTATACAAATCGTTTTTGCGCCATAAATTGCCGTCAATTCATTTTGCAGATTCACTAAATCATCATACACAGGTCCTTGATTTGCAAATTTTAAAACATCATCTTTATTTTTTTGTAAATATTTCTTTTTATCTGATAAAAGTGTGAATTGTACTTTTTGCTCTTTTGGAGAAAGCAACTTTGTTTCGAAAGCTCTACCACCAAGTACTTCAACATCATCGCAATCAAATACTTCATCTAAATAAATTTCAGTTAAAAACGCCATTATCACAGCAAGAGCAACTCCTGATGCGGTACCAACAAGAAGAGTTTTGATATTTTTATTATCTTTAACTGTTTCTGTAGCCTTGTCTCTTACTTTTGTCCCTTTTACTGTTGAGTCATCTCCAACATTTATGCAATCAATCGTCACATAAGAAATTGTTTCTGCAACTTTTTGCGGGATTGTTTTGTCTGTAGATGAAAATTTTATTTCAACTATTGTTGAATTAATCTCTAAGTCTTTTACTTCAACACCATATTCTATTTCCTCTTTAGTAATAAGAGATCCGTCAGCATGATAAATTTTGTTTTTTTCAAGTTCTTTTGCGGTAGTTTCAAGCGTGTTGTCAGACAAAACGTAGGTTTTAATTTTGCTATATAAAGTTTCTTTAATAACAGAGTCATAACGTTCAAAAGAAAATGTACTATAGTATTTTTGCTTCATTATTACAAAAGATGCCAATGCACTTACAACAAAAGACAGTATTATAGTAAAGAAAACTAAATCTAGTCTTCTAACGAATGCTAAGTATAAAGTTTTAAAACTTATTTGTCTTTCATATCTCTTTTTCATCGCTATTCTCCTTTTTCTTTTTCGAAAAACCCTATCATTTCTTTGGTGCCAAAATCTTTTAATGGTAGCTTAACAGGAAGGCCAGTTAATTGGCTCTTATAAATTGCTAATACAAGTTCAAGGGCATTTTTTCCAGCATAACCATCAACGTAAGGTTTTGTTTTATTCTTTATGGCAGAAATTACATCTTTATATAATAAAAGATGACCGTTACCATAAACATTCTTTGTGTTTTCGTGCAAACTCTTTATTTCAAAATCACCAGGTTTTGTCTCTTTAAAATCCCACAAATCTATGTCATTACATGAGGTTCCGCCTAATTTTGCGGTACCTTCTTGTCCGAAAACATAAAGTGTCTCTTCTAAATTTTTAGGAAAAACGTTTACGGTTCCTTCAATTGTACCAATTGCGCCATTTTTGAACTTCACAACCGCTAGCCCAACATCTTCGCATTCAGTATAAGAATGATATTGTTGTTTTATGGTTCCGTAAACTTCATCTATTTCATCACCAAGCATCCATCTTAATAAATCTATTCCATGAATGCATTGATTCATTAAAGTTCCACCATCAGATAACCATTTCCCTCTCCAAGAGGCTTGATCGTAATAATTCTTATCTCTGGACCATCTTACGCAAATTGCGCCATGTGAGATTTTACCAAAACGCCCCTCTTCGATTGCTTTTCGAAAATCTTGAACTGCAAAATTGAATCTATTTTGGTGGCAAACTGATAAAACTAAATTATTTGTCTCGGCCAAAAAAATCATATTTTCAGCATCTGCAATAGACATTGCTATCGGCTTTTCTACTATGACATTGACGTTTTTTCTCAAACAGTAGGAGGCTATTTCAGCGTGGACACCACTGTCGGTTGCAATTGCAACTAACTCAATTTCAGGATGAGCAAGTAACATTTCTTTGAAATCGCTATACTTTTCAACATCTATATTTGTGCCTAATCTTTCAATTAGATTTTCAATGTGGGAAGAATCAATATCACAAAGCGCAACAATCTCAAGTTTATTTTCAATTGCAGCTTTGAGGTGATTTATAGCTATTCTTCCACATCCAATTAATGCATATTTCATTTTAAAGTCTCCATTATTTCAAATAAGTTTTGAATTATATATTGTCTTTCATCATCATAAAGTTCAGGAAAAACAGGGAGAACGAATGTTTCTTTACAAAGCTTTTCCGCAACAGGAAAATCTCCCTTTTTGTAACCTAAATAATAAAACGCTCCTTGAAGATGAAGTGGAACTGGATAATATATGCCCGTTCCTATTCCTTTTTCATTGAGTTTTTTTATAATCTCTTCGGCTTTGTGATGCTTTAAAGCGTAAATATAATATGAATGTGCAACATCGTTTGAAACAAAAGGTGTTTCTAAACAAGAAGAAGCAAAGGCAGAATTATAAATATTTGCATTATTCCTTCTTCCATCAATAAAACTATCAATATGTTTTAACTTGCTTCTTAAAACCGCTGCTTGGATTGTATCTAATCTTGAATTATAACCGATTAAATAGTTGTAATATTTAGATTCTCCAATTTCTAAATCATTAGGTATTTCTTTACTTTTTTTAGATAATTCCTTTTGAAAAGCTTGCAAACCAAACTTACCAGAGCCGTGTGCTCTTAACGAGCGACATTCATTCGCAAGATTTTCGTCATTCGTCAAAATCATTCCACCATCTCCATCACATCCAAGGTTTTTTGTTGGGAAAAACGAGAAACATGAGATGTCACCTAATGTTTCAGATCTCTTATTTTTATATTTCGTTCCTGTTGATTGAGCGCAATCGCAAATCAAATATAAGTTATTTCTATTACAAATCTCTTTTATTTTGTCCATATCGCAACAATTGCCATATAAATGAACGGGCATTATTGCTTTAGTGCGTTTGCTGATAGCTTTTTCAATTAAGTTAACATCAATACAATACGTTTTTTCATCAACATCAACAAAAACCGGAGTTGCGCCGACAGCCGCTATGCTTTCGCCGGTAGCAAAGAAAGTCCATGTAGGCAAAATAACTTCATCACCTTCACCGATTCCTAAAGCTCTTAAAGCAATAACTATAGCGTCAGTTCCGTTTCCACAAGCAACCCCAAATTTAGCTCCCTCATATTCAGCAAATTCTTTTTCAAAAAGCTCAACATCTTCACCATTAATATAGTTACCTGATCTTAGAACTTTAAGCGCTGCTGCTTCGTATTCATCTTGAAAGACTTCATGTTGCCTTTTAATGTCCATTAGCTGAATCTTCATATTTTTATCCTCACTTTGATTTATAAGAAAGATAGTCATAATAAACTTCACTAAATACCTTATACATATCACACGTTTGTTCAGCAAAAGCTCTTATATCATTAATAATAGACTGTTTATCTTTTTTAGAATAAACAGAATCATAAAAGCTGATAAGCTCATCAATACTAAAATCATTTTCAAGTATATGGAAAAAGTATTTATCCTGATTAACAAAAACATCTAACATTGTATCTGATAAAATTGGCAAGCCTTTAGCAAGGTACTCTTTGCTTTTTAAAGTGCTAGAGCATGTTACGCCAATCTCCTTGTTTGCTAGTGAAGAAATTCCAATTTCGCATTTATCAAATACATCAAACATCTCTTTTCCGTGCAATTTTCCATAAAAAATAATGTGGTTATCTAAATTATATTGCTTGCATTGGTTAACTAATTCGGAATAAACAGGACCTTCTCCAACTATATGGAAAACAACATCTCTTTGACCACCATTTGCATAATAGTCTCGTGTTGAATTAATAATTTTATCTACACCATGATACTTTTGTAAGAAAGCAACAACTAGTACATTAATTGAATTACTATCTGTCGGTTTTCTCGGAACTATTTGTTTTAAATCTGTGCCATTTATAATTCTTAAGGTCGGCATCCCAAAAGCTTCATTATCTAGACTATCAACTACAGCTTTATATACATACTTATGAAGATATTTATTAAAGAAATTTTTAATATTATTCTTCAAGCTTCTCTCCGGAATGACAAAAGTTGGAAATTCCAAATATATACAATTTGAATGCTTACTTATATATTTCAATGCATTCATTCCTTTTGGACTAAAGGAAACATATCTAATATAGACAAAATCATAATCCAAATTATGTTTTTTAATAAATAACTTTGTTTGATGCATTAAATCATTAAAGTACTTGTAGCCTTTATATTTCATTTCGCTTAGAAAAATATCTTTTTTGTTATTGTGGAAAAAGATGTTTTCGCCATCGTTATAAACATAATCAACTTCACAACCAAGTTGTTCTAAACAATTAATATGGAGATTAATCTTTTTCATTACTCCATCAGAAAGAAGTGACTCGTTTGTTTTACAAAAAATAGAAATGTACAACACTTTATGCATCGTTTTTTACCTCTTTCATCTGAGTAAATAAGGCAAAAATCCTTTTGCTGAATATAGCCAGAACCAAAAGAATTACTCCTAAAAGTACATACCTTACAATTAAATATGGATACAATAATCCGCTAAAAATTGAAATACAAGCCATTAGTACCGATAAAATAACAATAAATGGCAAATTATAAATACGCGTTTTTGAAACAATTCTCATAGCAATGTAATCAATTAAGGCTTGAACGAAATAGCAGAATAAAGTTGTGTATGCAGCAGCAACATAGCCAAATCTCTTAATACAGAAATAATTCAAAACGAGGTTAGCTAAAGCTGCAATAATACTGCCAACCATTACATATCTTGGTTTTTTGTAATAATACAAAACGTTAGAATAAAGGAAATATTGTATTTGGAAAAACACTCCACCAACTACAGGCGGGATTACAATTGCTGCTTCTGAATATCCTTTGCTTCCCATTAATAAAACAGCTTCTGGACCAAGTAAAATAACAATTAAACATCCTACAGAAAATACAGACATAATAGATACAACAACTCTATTTAATGACCTATGATCGTTTTCTTTTAATTTTTGGAATGTATATGGCATTAAAGACGCATCAATCGCACTCCAAATGATTAAGGCAATTGAAGCAATTGAGTAAGCAACTGCATAAAAAGCAGTTGCTTCTTCATTAATTAAATATGAAATCATAATTTTATCTGAGCTGTTAAGAACAAACGCAGATAAGTAATGAGGAATTAAAGGTAAATTGAATAGTAACGCGCTTTTCCAGAACGAAACATTAAGTTTAAATTTAGCCTTGATAGCCAAATAAATATAAAATCCAATATAGAAAATGATTAAAGCAACTTCTGAGCCGAATACACGGTAATAAAAATTATTATCAGGATTTTTTAATAAAATTATTAAAAAAATCGGTGTCGCTACAGAAAGAATTGCTGATACACATGCCCACAGTAACGGCATCTTATATTTGTATTCGAATTTTTGTCTTGCAAGCCATAAAAGATAGGCAGGTTGAAACAAAAAGAAAACAAACATCAAAATCATCGCTGGAAGTGTAATGTTTAAATAATCTTTTATGAACGGATATACACAAAAGAATATTGCAGCAAATGAAACTGTAATAATATTGCCTAAGATCAAATAGGAGAAGGACAACTCTTCTCGCTTATCTGGATTATCAAATAAGCCCACATTAAAGACACCATAAGATAAACAAAACATAGCAACAATACCAAATAATTGAAGCCATGAATAGTAAACGCTGACTTGACCATACACTTCGTGACTAAGTAGTCTCGTAAAAATTGGAGTTGTAATAAAAGAGATTCCTTTAGTCAATATGCTTGCAATAAACAAAGAAATTGATGCTTTTACACCAGGCGAAAGGTTTGAAATCTTTTGAAAAAATCTTCTCATTGTAGGCACAAAGTCTTTCTTTCCATTTTTAATAAATCGATGCTTGATTTAATACTCTTGCAGTACCAGAGCATATAGAAAATTAACAACCAAAAGGTAAATAGTTTCCAATAATTCATAGAGAAAAATAAAGTCACCACAGATAAAGTGAATAACAACTCTAAATATCTATGATGCTCATCATTTATCAATAAATTGAAAACAAAAAGAACAATCACATAAGCAACAAACAAGACACCAATAATTCCGAAATCAAGTGCCGCGCTAATGAATAAATTGTGTGTGTAATCCTCAGCTGGATGAGTAGCGCTATATTCCCCAACACCTGATCCTGTTATAAAATCTACAAACCTATATTCTTTAAAAATGTGTGCAAAAATCTCAAATCTACCATTTGAAATTCCTTTTTCAGAAACTATTAACGAATATGTTTTATCAATGAAAGATAATTTATTTGGGAACATATTGTATATCCAAGTTACAATTGGGACTATATTAATTAAAAGAACAATAAATACCGTCAAAACACTTAAATATATAATTGCAGTTTTCCATTTTTTTAGTGCTGGCAAGTAGTGTATAAAAATAAAAACTATTCCGCAAAAAACAGGGCCCCTTGAACCACTAGTCACAAGGAAAAATGCTGCAATACTAAACAAAAGTATTCTAAAAATAAGTACAACTATTGATTTAGTTTTGTAAGTTAAAAGTAAGAATGTAACCAAGAAAATAGGCAAGACTTTATATCCAAACAAAAATGTGCTGTTTATGCTCATTTTATTTACAAGTAAATAAAGTGCGAGCCACATAAAGCCAAAAAATACGCAGAAACGATATAACCAAAGTTCATGAAAATTACAAAAAGAAATTACAAAAGCTGAGCAACCATAAACTAAAAAGGCAAGAGCTAAATCCGAAAGAGATGTAGTCTTATTTAAAATGTAAGTGATTCCGAAAAATGTTAGCACTATGAAAAAAATCGCAAATTGTTTGATGTTAAAATGCTTATCAAAATAAAAGAAACCAATAAAAGCTCCTAAAACTAATAAAACCTTAAAAGGCAAGGTCGTGCCGAAAAGCATTTCGCTAATCCCAAAAAAGTTTTGCGATAATATAAGCATCGAAATTAAAAACGAACCAATAAATTCCTTTAGGTAGATTCTGTTTTTAAAAAAGTTTGACAAAACGATTTTTTGCATGCAAGAAATTATAGCAAATTTTTATATTAAAAAATATATAAAAAGAGTTTATAAGATTGTAAATGTCTTATCTTTTTTGCTTAATGAAAGTATTAATTACATCCAAATAGGACTTAACAACATCTTTTCTATTAAAGTTTTCTGATACAAATGCGCGTCCGTTTTTACCCATTTTGCGAATTTGATTTTGTGGCGTATTAATTGCCTTTTTAATAGCCTCAACTAGATCATCTAGGTTGTTTGAACGAACCCCATATCCGTTCTCTCTTTCTCTTAATACTTCAAGACAACCAGGATTATCATTTGTAGTAATAATTGGAGTTTCACATGCAAGACTTTCTAATAAAACATTTGAAATACCTTCTTTATAAAAAGAAGGAGCAATTAAGAAATCATTCATAACGTATACTTTTTGCATATCATTGCATCTATCAATAATTGTTATATTCTCAGGGTATTTATTTAGTAGTTCCATCAGCCTTTTATCTAACAAAATATTCTCTTCAGCTGACAAAAAATTGAAACATACTTTTTTTGTTTCTTTCAAAATTATTGGAATAGCTTCTAACAAAAGATCAAATCCTTTTTCTTTAATCCCTCGAGAAGCAAAAAGAAAGTTTATTTTATCTTTATTACTGTCTCTTAGACTTGGAATAAATTTTTCACAATTAACTCCTGAACCAGGTATTATTTTATATTCTTTAATAGGAATTTTGTGGTCTTTGAAAAATATATATCCATATTCGTTTTGGAAGAAAATAAAATCTACATTTTTAAAAGCAATTTTGTAGAAAATAACCCCTAATTTTGATAAAAATCCTTTTTTTCTAAAGATGTTTCCAAGCCCTGTAATATTGGCAATTTGAACGCATTTTTTCGCTGAAAGAGCACAATAAATATTTGGTTTAACTTTATAACTTAAAATAAAATCTGGTTTTTCATTTTTTATGATTTGCTTATATTGCTTAATAAGACGTAAATTAGAAAATATATTTTTACTTTTTAAGTTTAATTTTAAATCTATAATCTTTTTAGCTTTTTCCGAGTATTCACTTTGTAATCTTTCTGTAGAGTTTGCGCAAATAATAACCTCAAACTTTTGATTAATGAGTTCATCCAAAACTTCTTTTCTAAAACTAAATATCGAACTATCGTGTGGGTCAACAAAAAGTATTTTCATAATTTCTTATTTTAATATTTTCATATAAATATCACTAATAGTTGCGACAAGATTTTGAATAGTAAATGAACTATTTTTAACTAATTCATTATCTTTAATTCTGTCTCTTTCAAAACCTACTAATTGGATACATTTGTCAGCCCAATAATCTGGTTTTTTTGATAATGGCAAATAGTGAATACCATCAGTTATTTCGACCTCTTTAGTTATTGAGTCTGAGCAAACAATTTCTAAACCTGCCGCCTGTGCTTCAACAAGAGTTATTGGCAATCCCTCAAAAAGCGAAGGGAGCAAAAACATATCCATTGCCGATAAACAATTATTTATATTTGGCGTTGTTCCGTAATAAATGATATATTCATTAATTTTTAACTTATTAGCAGACTTGTGAATCTTTTTTGATAAAGGTCCTTCTCCACAAAGCAATAGTCTTGCGTTTTTGTTTTTCTTGATAATTTTATGGAAAATGTCCAGCAAAAACATATGATTTTTAACTGAAATGAATCTTCCAACATGCCCAAATAAAATTGTGTCTTGAGGAATGTTTAATTTTTTTCTAAGAGTTTCTCTAGCCTCAGTATTAAATGCAAACAAATCTACATCTATTCCGTTTGGAACAAAGCTATAATTTGAAAGAGTTTTATATTTCTTTCCAAAAAGATTTCTTGCAGCTTCATGTGAACATGCAATTAGATAATCTGAATTTTGTATAATTCTATGAGAATAATACTTTTTTGCTTGCCTAACAAAAATGTTCCCTGTAAAAGATCCAGAATGGCTATGAGCTATAGTTTTGCATCCGTGTTTCTTAGCTATTGACAAATACAACGACATTGCACCGCTAGCATGTCCGTGGACAATATCGTATTGATTTCTTTCAAAAAAAGAAGCCCAAGAATTTTTAAAATGTCTTTTATTTAAAACTTTAAACCTTGGAAAAACAAAGATTTGAGAACCAAGTGTACGAACTTCTTTTTCTATCTCGCTGTTTGTTAACTCAGTGACGGCAAAATCTATTTGAAATTTTGTTCTATCAATATTTTTCAAAATAGATAAGCACAATATTTCTGCTCCCCCAAATTTTAATGATCCAAGGACCATTAAAACTCGTTTTTTATTATTTTCAATACTATTCATTTCCATTTGAATACAATTGCGACATTTTTCAAATTTACTTAAATATCATATGTTAATCTTTTGTATCAATCAAAAGATGATGTGAGTTGTTTTTTTAATACCCCTCTTCGATTTAAAGTCTTATTATCTCCCTTTAACAGCACCAAATATTTTTAAAATAGTGTATCCAAATACACAAAAATCGAACCAAAAAGACATCCTTTCGACATATCTATGATCCCATAAAGCTTTATATTCCGGGTCATGTTCTCGTTTCATTTTAACTTGAGCCCAACCACTTATACCAGGTTTAACATCATAAGCACTTGGAGTGTATTTTAATCTACATTCTTTAAGAAATTCTTCATTACGTGCACTTCCAGGCCTTGGTCCAATAAATGCCATTTGCCCGATAAAAATGTTAAATAATTGTGGAGTTTCATCAATGGAAGTTTTTCTTAAAAACTTGCCAAATCCAGTTTCCATTGATTTTTGACTATTCTCATCCATATCACTTGGAGCGAGATTTGGGTTAGCATCTATCTTCATGGATCTAAACTTAATCATTTTGAATACTTTTAGATGTCTACCATATCTTTCTTGCACAAAGAATGGATGACCCTTAGTGGCAATAGCATTTACTGGAATTACCCACCACCAAAGGAGGGAAAAACAAAAAATAATCCCCACTAAGGATCCAAATATTCCAATTAACCTTTTAAATGGAAGATATATTTTTTGACTTACTCTCATATTGCAATAGCACTCACAAATAAATTTGTTAAGCGTATTGTTAATATATACTACTAGTTAACAAATGACAAATAAAACCAAAAAATAAAATGTGAATTCTAATAGTAACTTCCGTTTTCTTTAATAAAACTGATTTTAATATGTGAATACATAATTTAGTCCTATAGGTTTTGAAAGGAGGCTAACATATGTCTTAGTTAAGATATTTGAATATAACATTCACCTTTTAATGAAATGTTAAATTCATTTTTTCCGTCATTCCTTAAATAGCGTTCATACAAAAAATTATCTTCTTGGAATCCAGTAGAAACTTGAAGATGGCTATTTGTTGAATAACATATAACTGATTTTTTACCAGTTATTGGTGTGAGGTTCTTAACTGAATTACTTGTCTTCTCAAACCCAATTAAGTTCTAGTTTGGTGTTGATTTGGTAAAGGTATTATCTTCTTGTTTCAAATCTTCTTTTGTGATTATCCAGCTATTTTCTCCATTTCTGAATAATCTTTGATAATTGTTATTCGCTGATACAGCGACGGTGCTGGTAATTCCGACAACACCCAATGATCCAATTATAGTCATCATTGTGAGTTTCGAGTTTTCTTTCATCTATTTTCCTCCTTAGGCCCTCTCAACTGAGCTTATATGGAGAAAAATTATATATTTAATTCAATAATCGAGAAATTAGCACATTTATTTCTCGCATATAAAGAAATATCTTGCTAATTTACCATATCCATCCATTCTCAAAAAACCTTTTAGTATTAGTTTCTTTAATCTGTAATTTGCATTTCTATTAGACATATGAAATCGCTCATCGATATCACTTCTTTTAAAACATTGGGTAGAGCGCGCAAACTCAATTATTTTGTAATCTATTTCATCGAAATCATCAATTTCAAAACCGTGATGGTTAACCAAATCAATAAATTGAATATTTTTCCTATTCATTAAATGGACTTCAATTCCTCTATTTAAATCGTTTGGTGAAAAGGAAGTATTACCATAAATAAATCTGAGTATTTTTTTGAAATCGTTTTTTTCTTGTGCTTTAGTTATTTTAATTGATATGGAAAATTGGGTAACTACAATTTCAATAGGGTTAAAACTATCAAAATCATTTGAAGTTATGCCGTTAACAAGCGCCCTATGAATATCATTTTTAGAAAATGGCTTCTCAACTCTTGACAAAAATGAACTCCTATCTTGAACTTCTGGAAGTTTGTCAAAGATATATTCTGCTGCTTCATTCACTCCTAAATATAATGGAATGTCGATATTATTTTCAATCGCATATTCTTGATTTTTATTAGGAAATCTTAACAAAATATTAATTCTTCTACTATATTTACATTCATTTTCAAACATAATTGAACCATATTTTGTAAAAAAAGGATTTTCTTCATCTTTTAATGAGAAAATATTGTGCTCGATGAGCTTTTTATAAATTCCCGGTTTTTTAGTGGTAGGAAATTTTGTTTGTACGAATTTTAACAAAGCACCATTTTGATTAATTAAATCATCTGAATTTCTCATTAATTTACCAAATGAAAAATATTCATCAAACTTTGAACACAATTTTATCTTCAAATCATAGTTTTGATATTCCTTGAATATTCTTGAAGGAATATAAATAGATTGGCACAAACGATGTTCTAATACAGCTTTTAGAATATCTGTATCAGCGTATGATAAAAACAATTCAAATGGGTAATTAATAGTGGATAAACGAGAAAATAATTCATCTGCATTATGAACAAAAAATATGAGATTTTTATCAATTTCTTCAGTTTTAACCAAAACAAATACTTCAGTCGTGCTGTTGCCTAAAGCACAAATATAAAAATATAACTCTTCAATATTAATATTTTTTGCTTTTTTCATAATTATTTAGTTGGCAAAGGGATTTTGGTTATCAAAATATCGCAAACTGCCTCATAAACAGCTTTTTGGTTTTTCTCCACCGATTCAACGTATTTTTCCAAATCGGCTGTTCCTCTACCTTGTCCTTCCATAAAACCTTCATTGATTGCAATATCGGTAAGACAACCATTTATAGGATTTGTTGGCATCTTAAATTCGTTAAGCTTATCGACAGCAACTTTATTTACCACAAAGGGATTATAAATTTCGATTAAATTGCTATTCAGCTTAACAATAACAGGCGAGTATGAATCGTAATTTTTGTGGCAAACCGCATTGACTATCATTTCTCTAACAATTCCGTAGACGATATCCCAGTCTTTACTAGAGACAATCTTTTTTAATTCGCCATATATATAAGAAGCAGCACGTAGGACGTTCATAAAAATAGGTCCCTTAAATGTTAGCGAGGGTTTCTCCTCAGCACTAATATTGTTAATAACTCTTATATAGGCGCCTTTAAAAAGAGAGTTTGGATTTTTATAAAAAGCAAGTTTATAACCATCATCAAACCAAAAATCACGTTTTGAGTTCGCCACAATCTCATCAATATAATGGTTTTCTTTAGACATTTTATAGAATAATTCAAATATGTCCTCATTATGATCTTCTTTATATAACTCAATAGCTTTTAATACACTATCAATACCTTTAGCCAGATTAACAGACCTAGCTTTTGAAAGAGCATCAAAGGCAATTGCATTGATATCAAAGTTATCTTTATATTTTTTTATAAAACGACTTAGTGATTCATCTTCAATTAATTTTTTGATGTAAAAATCTTTATTAACATCAATTAACCTAGTTTGAAAATTTTCGTCAAATAATTCAACATCGACATGATTTGCGCGTAAATACGCATAACCATCTCCCCTAACCATAGGATCGGGATCAAAAGTCCCCATATATACCTTTTTAATTCCAGCCTTGACAATTAATTCACTACACGAAATCGTTTTTAACCTACTATCATGATTGCATGGCTCCAATGAAACAAACAAAATATCACCTGAATGATCTTCGCCGCTTAATTTTTGAAGAAACAAATTATATTCGGCATGATCACCATTAAACAACTCCGATCGATACGACATAATACTTTTTTTATTTCCTACAAGTATTGCAACCACATAAGGATTAAGCTTTTCTGGGTGATCCGCATCTCGAGTTTTACTCAAATAATTTGTATCTTTTGATAATCTTTCAACTTCCGCAGTGACTTGTTCTTGTACTTTTATAATTTGTTCCTGTTCCATATTTACATTTTTTTCGCGCAATTTTTTCGCGCAATTTCCTTCACTTTTTTACATTATATTCAAATTTTAACCATTATTAAAGAAAAAATATTTTGAATTAAATTCTAAATATCATTAGCAAGTCAATAACAAATTTTCAAAATGTTTAAAAATGATGAAAATTTAAAGACATTTTGATTCGATATCTTTTGTTCGAAAAGATCTTAATTGTTTTTTATAGAGATTGTTCCGTTTTTAATATGACACGCGATTTTATGCTTTAAACAAAACTTTTTGACGATTTCTGCCTCATTGTTAAAAAAATTATTTTTATCTTTATATTGTGAAATCGTCTTATTATAATGCCATCTGCCAAAAACAATTCGATCTACAAAAGAAATTTTCTCTAAGATATCGATAAGATTTTGTTTGATAATATTTGGAGTTGGATAAGGCTCTATGCTAACCCATGTTATAAAACCTGCATCATGCATCTTTTTTAATGATTCAATTCGGTTTATATAAGAAGAGGTAAAAGGTTCGTATTTTTTACGAAAATTTTCGTCCAAAGAAACTAATGTAATTCCATATTCATTATATTTTTCTGTACTTAATGCAGAATCAGGGATTACTCCTTTAGTTAATGTTATGGCTTTAATTTTATCTCTATTTAATTTATTAATTATTTTTATAGTCGTTTCAGTCACTTCATCATAACCATTCATAAACGGATCTGTTGTAAAACATAATTGAACTGATTTGATTTTCTTTTTATACTTTGGGATTTCTTTATCTAATAGCTCTAAGGCATTGGAAACCAATTTCGGTTCAAGCCATTCTTTATAAGTTTTTACATTTCCAAATCTCTTCGCCATGTTAAAAGCGTAACAAGGAAATAGACAGCCATGAGAGCAACCTAAAACGTGATTTATAGTGTAATCTCCATACTCAACGCCTGTTTTATATAATAAAGATTTTCGAGTGATGGTTTTCATTTTTATTTCCCACCTTTATCAATACTACCTTTTGCTTTTTGCTTTCTCTAGTGAACGTACTCTTTTGACCTGTTTTTGTTTTATGAGGAATTCTGTTAATAGTAAGAAAACCTTCGGATTCTAAATCTTTTATGTATTCAATTAATTTTGAACTTCCAGTTTCAATTCCAAATTTAGTGAAAAATTCACATAAAAATGCATTTAAATGAATGGGATTATCAGGTAAAGTTTCTTTAATCATCTGTTTTGTATTTTCTTGGCTTTCTAAATTTCCTTCAGTAGTAAAATCAAAAATTGACATCTGACCGCCTTGTTGTCTTTCAAATGATTCGTTTATTCTTTTATACATAATATCTGCCATTATAAGGCATCCTTCTTCGTGATTTGTGACATGAAACAATCTGTATTTAGGTACCTTGTTATCTGGATTAGATTTTACTGGAACGTTTAGGACATATTTATATTTATTTTTTAATGAATCTGCAATGCCATTTGCTAACCTTTTTTCCGCATCTTTTTGAGATATTACCTTATTTTTAAAATCACAAACAATATTAACCCAAAAATCTCCGCCAACTATTTTTGAAAGTTCCTCTCTGTTAATATCATTCGTTGGTTCATATTCAATAAGATAGGAACTTATTTCATCATCTAATTTAAAATCCGCTTTAAGAACTCTGCATGCTTCCCTGAAAAATCCCCAAGTATTAAAGTTAATTAACATCTCAACACTTTTTGATTCGTTTGTTTTAAAGGAACAAAACTTCCCTATATCTAGAGCTTTTATTCCATAAGGATCAACATAAAGAAAAATAGTGTCTAATAAATGATTGTTTAATATACGATCAATATTATCTTCAAATTTACCGCCCACAACTTCAACATCCAAATGTCTGTATGTGCTTCAGATAAATTACTTTCTAAGTTCTTATAATAATTAAGCTCTATAAAATAAGTTTTTATTCTTTGGCCGCAATAATTTGTCATGGTCAAATCTTTTTTTATGCATTGTAATGCAATTAATGGTGAACCATCCGATCCATCGTCAAATTTTCCTTTACCTGCAAAACAATCTATATAACAAATAGGTCTACGATAAGCCAGCATCTTAGAAAAATACGGAGTTAAATACGAACCTAAAATGCCGTCTTTTGTAATAGACCAATCTTTTTTCTTCTCAAAAAAATTATTTGTGGCTTTAGACACTTTATACTCCGTGTAGTCTTATTTTAATGATTTAAAAAATTCTTCTTCCTTAGTTTCATCCACTAAAAGCAACAATGATGATTTATTTTCATATGTTTCGCTACATATTGATAGCAAAATATTTCCTAATTGTCTTAGACGACGTAATTTAACGTTACTTCTTGAAATTCTATCTTTTAACACAATATTTTTTCTTATACACTCAAGAAAACAATTTATCGAATATGAATCAAACTGTTCAAACATTAACGGAATTTTTGTTGAGGCTCTATCTGCGTAAAAATCTGTTCTCGCAAAATAAATGCTATAACCTATTTTTCCGACAAAAGTTTGTGTTAGGCCATTAACATACTGATATATTAATTCTTTTGGAATAAAACCAGCATAATTATATAAGAAATCTATACACTCGTTTTCAACTACAAAATCATCTAGATGATTATTTAATTTAGTAATATGCGGAGCTAAAAGATACTTTCTTGAATACGATGACAAATAACGTGTTGCCTTAACTACTTTCACAAATTCAAATGCATTTTTAATTTTGTTTTTATCACCGCCAGAAACTTCTGTATCAACTCTTTTACAAATTTGTTCGGCGCAATCTTTTGTCAAGGAATTCCATAAAACAGGAGCGACAAACTCAATGTTTTGCCTCATTACGGATGAACAATTTATATCGATATATTTGCTAAATAAAATATTAATAAGTTTTCTTGTGTAAATTTCAGGTAAATCATCTAGTGCTGCTGAAATACTGATTTCATTTCTGTCAAAATCGTTGGTTTCCATTAAAGAAACATATTCATCAACATCTATAATCTTTGGTGGATACTCTTGGCTTAAAACATATTTAATACAATCTTCCATCATTGATAATACCTTAATTGGCGTTGGCTCTGTGCTCTTAGGATGCCCATCAAATATATGTCTTGTTTCTTTTGCGTGTTTCAGTACTTTATGAGCTTCCCATCCAATTATTCCGATTTTATACGCACCGTCAATTAGCATTTCATCATTAACATTATCTTGAAAATCTTCATAATTTTTTACTATTTTAGCTGGATGCATCTCTTTGTTAAATAAATCCAAACTTCGATAAATAACCTTGTTTCGTAAATCATCAACAACAGCATTCCAAAAAGAACCAATTGCACTTCGATAACCGCCAACCGGTAAAACCCTAATAGTTTCTTCAATATATGGATTCTCTCTTAGGTCCTCCCTTATTGATTCTAAGACAAATTTTATTTGATCGTTTGTAGTTTCAAGATTATTTGATTCAACCTTAACAATTTCTTTCATATATAAATTTTTACCACAAAATGAGCAATAATACTATTATGTATCAAAATAAAGAGGCTGATTTATATTCATATTTCCTAAAAAAATCATTTTTAAATCATAATAAAAAATTGAATAACAATAACATTAGCACCAATATTAACATTATCACCAATAACTTTACCGCTTCTAATAATGATGTCTAATATTTTTATTAATTTAATCTTCAATAATAATTGCAGGCACACCACCAACTACACATTTAGAAGCGAGATTATGCGTGACTACGGGATTTACACCAATATTTTTTGCCACTCGAAAGAAGTTTTATCTAATTAAGGTCACTATCTTTCAATGTTTCTATTAATTTATTAATAAACTTTTCTTTTGAATATTTTCTTAAATAAACTTCTCTAGCGTTCTTTCCAATATTCTTAATTTCTTTTTCGTCTATTTCCAATATTAATTTAGCAAGAGCTTCCGAATCTTCTGCATTACAAGCATATCCAACTTGATTATTTTTAATAAAGTTTGCACAGCTACCATTGACTGCACCAATAATTGGTTTACCAACAGCCATATATGATTGAACTTTTCCCGGAATGGTCATGTTAGCGTATGACTTATCTTCTAATGTAACTAACATTGCATCTGCTAACTTATATAGCTCAGGCATATCTGATAGTGGTTTTTGACCATAAAAGATAACATTATCTGCTTTAAGTTCTTTTGCAAGTTTTTTAATATTTTCAAGTTCTGATCCACCACCAACAATATGAAATTTGTATTTAGGATTATCTTTTAATAACGCTGCAGCCTTAATAATTGTGTCCGCGGATTGAGCTTTTCCGATATTGCCAGCAAACATTAAATCAATTACACCATTATCGATTGTTTCATAATTTGATTCTTCAAATATTGTGTCAGCATATTGTGCTAAATACTCAATATCTAAATCAGAACATCCTGGCAATGATTTAATGTAATCAATATGTTCTTTAGTAGAAACAAGAATCTTATCGCATTTCGAATAAATCTTAGCAGACACTTTTTTATAATGCTTATAAATCAAAGACTTATTGGAAATGCCTCCAGATAATAAGGATTCCGGCCACAAATCCATTGCATACATAACAGCTTTTTTGCGATATTTTTTTGCGTATTTTAACCCAGGATTCGCACTCATAATTGGGGAAGACATTTGAATGTAAACAATATCAAAATCCTTATCTAATTTTTTAACTAGTTTATTCGCAAAGTGTGGATAGGACCAATAATTTAAAAATCTAAAAATAGGCCCTTGTCTTCTTCCTATTTCTTTGACTCGTATGATTTTTACGCCATTATGAATTTGGTTTCTATTTTTTTTATGTTTGTATTCAAGAAAAATGTATCCGAGCGGGTAATTTGGAAGGCCAGTTAAAACAGTTACATCATTCTCTAAACTGGATAAAGACTCAGCAATATCAGTGATACGGAAATTTTCAGGCCAATAATGTTGTGACACTATTAAAATTTTCATTTGTGAATTTCACATCCAGTTGGATTAAAAATGTAACATATAATTTTAGTTTTCTTTGCAATCAAACTATTTTTTATAATACTGCCAGATGGAATCATTAAAGATGAGCCTTCTCGCACTTCAAATTTATTTCCTTGCTTTGTTTGAGGATTATAAATGTTGCAAACGATTTGCCCTTTTACGACATTAACAAAAATAACACTGGATCTTAAAAAACAATTATTTGGCAAACTATCTAAGTATTTAACACCGTAGTACTTTTGATAGGCTGCATCCCAAATAAAAAGAGAATTTTTAGTAAGTTGATCGTTTTGAATATATGAAGAAAAAGTGCACAATAATTTCACATCAAAATCGCTTTCTAATATCGGAGTAAAACTTTTACTTAACGATTCTTTAAAGGAATATAATTTATTTGATAAGTATTTGAGCGATGTTGGATAAATAGGTCTAATAGAATAATAACCATCTAAATTAAAAGTTTCCTTTCCCTTTAGAGTATCAACAAAAGCATCAATAACATCATCGATGTAAATAAAATTTACTATTGTTGATGCGTCATTTATAACAATTGGTAGCCCATTAGCAATATTATTGCAGAAGGTAGCGGCAACAGAATTATAATTTGGCCTTCCCCATTTACCAAATACATTAGATAGACGGTATATAAAAACTTTATTTCCAAATTCTTTGGAATATTCGTTAAGTCTATTTTCTATTTCTGTTTTTGATTTTCCATAATCATTATTCAAAGCAGCTTGAATACTAGATGCAAAAATTATTGATGGTTTACGTTTATTATTCTTGATATAATTCAATATTTTTTCAGTTAAATCATTACCCACTTCATAGAATTCAGAAGCATGTGCTGGCCTCATTACACCAGCTAAATGAACAATAAAATCGCATTCTAAACAATATTCTTTTAATATATTCTCGTCGTAATCTTTGTCTATTTCTAAACATTTAATACCGTTTAAATGACAAGCATGAATTAAATGGGTGCCAATAAAACCTTTAGAACCTGTAATTAAAACCTTAATCATTTTTTCTTCTTTTTTCATAAATATAACAATCAACTAAATACCTATACCAATGAGCATGTAAGTATGCATAAATTAGTCCAGGCCTTCCATCTAGCCAAGCGAATCTAAAGAAAACAAAATATAAATATAATAACTTCGAACGCAAAAATCTTGGAAATGAATAATAAAATTTTCTCTTTCTGTTTTTGGATCCATCAAAATAATCTTGGCTTTCATTGACGGCATATTTATTATGCTTAATAATCCAATCATAAAGGCCTTTATAATCTTTATGAATACAGTCCTTTTTGGCTTTAACACTTTCTCCTTCAGTTAAAACAAAATGTTCATCCATTTTTCTGTCTTCAACATAAACCAATCCTTTTTTAAAAACTGATAACTTTCTAAACGGATAAACTCCACCGTGTCTTAATTGTTTTCCCATAAAAGAAAAATCAAATCGCAAAACTATACCATTGATATTGTCGTTATTGTGAAGAGAGGTTAAGTTATCTATTTCTTTTGCGGATTGACTTGTTAATCTTTCATCAGCATCCAGTCTAATAATCCAATTGTTCTTAAACATAATATTTTCTAAAGCAAATTTTACTTGATTAGCGTGATAAAGAAATTCATGTTGAATAACGGTTGCACCTAAAGCTTTAGCCAACATAACCGTTTTGTCCGTGCTAAAACTATCTATGACATAAATATCATCAGAAATTTCATAAAGTGATTTTATGCACTCTTCAATATTCTGTTCTTCGTTATATGTAAGTATAAAAGCAGATATTTTAGACATAGCGTTATTTTATCATATTTATTTTTTTGTTCTATTATATACATTATAATTAATTAAATAATTTATGAATAATTTAAAAAACAAGAACAAAATTCTAGAGTACTTAATGCTCTTATTTGCTGTTATACCATTTTGCTTAATATCGTTTTCTTTTTTAAGTTTAAAAATATATAAAACAGAATATTATGACTTAAGAAGAGAACTAGTTGAAAAAATAGATTTTAATTTTTTTCAATTAGTAAAGAATGAAATTTTTGGGTTTTCACCAATGATATTAGTAGTTCTTCTTTTAATGATTTTCGTTGCCGGAATCTCAGTTATAAACATATTATTTAAGAAGAAATGGACGATATTTTTGCTTATTGCGGCGGCAACGGCGATGCTAATTGTTTTTAGTTCTTTAAACACTTTATATTGCAAAAGCAACGGTCTTTTATCAGCGAATTATATTAAAAAAACTAAAATACCAGAACTATATCCTAACTTTCCAATCATTATAGAAGAATCGACTTCATACGGAGAATTCTATTGGATGGATTTAGGCGTTTCTTCTCTTATATCTGTATTCTCGTACTCAGGATTACTTATAGTTTCCTTTTTGGGCTTCTTTTTGAAAACTAATAAAACTAAAGATTTAGATTCTTTATCAGCTACCAACACTTCTAATACATAAAACAAAACAACAAAACAAATTGGTAATAAAGTTTTTAGATAAATATTTGTGCTTTTTAACAAAAAGAACATAAATTCGCCGATAGAAATTGATATAATTGAAAATATAACATATTTAATAATAGAGATATTTGACTCGATTTTTGTTTTTAGAATACGTTTCGTAATATAAAAATGAAGCATTAAGCAATTAGCAATTGATGCAATTGATGTTGCTAGTGCTAAACCAAATAGTCCGAGATTAGTGAACTTATAGAAATAAAAATTTAGTGAAAGATTTATTATTAGAGAAAATGCAGAAGCAATAATCGGTACCCTTCTGTTTTTCATACTATATAAAAATCTCGTCGATATAGCGTTTGCAATAACAAAAAATATAGAGATTGAATAACCTTTTAAGCAATCAGATGTCATACGCACACTTTCGTTATCAAAAGCTCCTCTTCCGTAAAGTATTGCAACAATTCCATCTGAAAAGATAAATAATATAAAAGCAATTGGTATGATAAATAAACCAGCAAAATGTAAGGCATTTTTATAATCTTTTTCCATTGACTCATAATTTTTGTTTGCGCTGTCTTCACTAAATCTACTAAATAAGATAGTTATAGCTGATGATATTACAAGAGATTCAAATAAATTCATAATATTCTGCGAATATGAAAGAGCAGAAATGCCACCAACCGTAATTAAAGATGCGACATTTTTGTCCACAATTAAATTGATTTGATAAATACCTACTGAAAGCAGTGCTGGAATGGAAACAACTAATATTTCTTTAATATCCTTATCGAAAAGTTTTTTAATGGAAGAAATTTTATAACCCGATTTAATCGTCGATGGAATCAATAAAATAATTTGAAGAAAAAGAGTGAAAATTGAAATAAAACCTAAAACATAAAAATTTAATGTTGTTTTATATACTGTCATTAGAATTACACAAACAATGTCAAAGCAAAAACCAGTGCAAGCAGGAATTATGAATTTTTTTAATGCGTTTAATCTGGCTGAAAAAACAATAACAAAAGTTTGAAGAATCAAATTCCAACAAGTAAGCTTCAAAAGCGAGGCAGCAACGGATCTTGTTTCGTCATCCATCCCAACTCCAAAAATCGGAACTAGATAACTTGATGAAAAGAAAATAACTATAGAAAAAATCAAAAAAACAATTCCAATTAAAAAAATAAGTTTATTAACAAAGTTATTGCTTTCTGTTTTTCCTCTATTTCTATAAATGCTTATGAAAATAGGAATAAATGCTATAGAAATTACTTGTTGTATTAATATTGCAAATGTATTTGGAATAAGAACGCTTACGTTATATGCATCAGCAATATTTGTTGTACCAACAACACTTCCGACATATATATCTCTTAAAAAACCAAAGCTTTTGGATAAAATTATGATTATTAAAAGAATGATAGTTTGTTTTGCAAAGCTACTTTTTAATGTTTTCATAACATATTGTTTTTAAATATTTAATTGAATCTTCTCTTTTTTTTAAAATGATTCCTTCGACGTTAGGATTTATTTCTAATAATTTATTAAGATTAACATTTTCATTAAAATTAGTTGGCAGTATTCGGAAATCTTCACCAATAGATGATAAAAAATCTATTACGCGAGAAGATAAGTCATTTTGGTCTTTTTTCCTATCAAAATTTCTTACGTAGACAAAAGGAACTTTAAAATTCTCTGAAAACGCAACACCATGAAATGAATTTGTAATAACGAAAGAGGAATTTTTAACATAATTCATCCATTCGAGTGGGCCAAGCGAAAATATTTTTTTACCAGTAAAGTGGGCAAAATGCTTTTGTCCACAAAATATAGGAACCAAGTTAAGCTTGCGAGAAAATAAATTCGCATAATTGATTAAAGAATTAACAACTAACGCATCGCCAGGCATTATGTAACAAAATAAGTATCTTTTTCTTGGCAGACTTTTGTTTGATTTAAATATCACTTCATCCCATTCTTCAGAAGTTAATAATAATGTTGGGTCTAAGTCGACACGCTTAGTCGTGTTAAGTGATTTTAATATATTGATTCCAGATTTTTCTCTCAAACTAATGCAATCCAATTCTACTAAGTTTTGCATTAATATTTTGAAATATTTATCATCAACGGTCGCTGAACCAAAACTTACCGCATATGTAGCTATTTGATTTTTATTTAAATTTGAAAGCGAAAAGTTGTTGTCATAGTTGTTTATTTTTGGATTCCAAACCTGATCACTGCCTAAAAACGTAAAAGAAAAGTTTTTTTCTATGTAGGTATTTAATGTATTTGGATAATTTTTCTTCTTATCTAAAAACAATTTATAAAACTTGTGTGTTCGATAAACTCTTAATGCTTCAGAGGGAAGTAAGTTGACTATTACTTTATATGCAAATGAGATAAATCGTTTTAAAAATGAATGATATGTAGTTTTGAAAAAATAGTTGTAGTTTAAAACTTGGTATTCTTCGCCTAATATGGTTCTCACTTTTCTATTAAGAGCATATCCTTGAAGAACGCCACCATAGTTTAGAATTCTCTTCGAATTATATGTCAACACACCAATATGCTTTTTCATATCGTATCTCATTCTTATACTTATCACACAAGGAACAGTTTGAACATTCAATACCGATGGTCATAAAAAGTAAAAATAAACCGTTACTAAATATGGTGCTTATCATTATAAATAATAATAAGTAAAAGATAATTAATTTTTTATCAACTTTTCTTTCAATACTGTTGCTCTTCCAAATAAATAAAGATACAGAAACCACAAGCAACGTAAAGAAAATAAGTCCAAAAATCCCAAAGTCGAATATAAATTCAATAAAATCATTATGTGCAGCAGTCCCGTTGTTAATTTCTAAAGTTGCGCCAACTCCTCTTCCAAAGAGATAATTCAGTAAAGAGAAATCCTTTAAATTTGATAAGATATTTATCCAGTTTTGAAGTCGACCAGACTCTAAGAAAAATGAATTAAATGAAAATGTGTTAGATAAAAAATTATTTTTGGTTATATTTGAAACTATTAAAAGAATCACAAGCATAAATAAAACCGTACCTAAGAAAATAAATTTACGTTTTTTATGCTGACATAAATATTTACTTGTGAAAATATCGTATGCAATATAAACCAAAAATACTAATAACACACTCATTTTATTGGCTAAAATTAAAATTGGTAAGAAAGATAAATAGATTATTAACATTTTTCTAAAAGAAAAACTTTTATGAAAAAAAGGAATAAGTGAGCACGGGAAGAATATATGAGATATAATTGGTTTTCTTAAATTTCCTGATGCCATTGGCTTTCCAATAGTGTAAAAATAAAAAAATAAACACAATGTTAAATAAACATAAAAAAGTGTTAATAAAAAGATCATTACATTTTCTTTTTTTATAACATTGAAGTGAGAGGCAATTGAAAACGAGACAATAAATAGATACATAGCTATTATATAAATTGAATAAGTAACGACTGAGTTAATAGGGGTTTTATTAAAAAAACTAGATACAAGAACAGCGAGAATTACTAGAAAAAAAGAAACGCTTATATAGTAGTATTTTTTGAAAAATTCAATAACGTATCGAAAATCTTTTAAGAAACAAAAAGCAATTATAGCGACACAAAGTAATAAGAGGAAGACTAAAGACATTTTCGACAAGATTCTATTCTCGCCTTCATAAAAATAAGTTTGCCTACTAGTAAAAATGTCGCTGATACAATAAATAAATAAAAAAACAGCAAAAACCACAAAACAAACAGTTAATGCATTCGTTATAAACTTTTTTAAATCACTCTTTGCAAATTTCATTATACAAAGACTCCATAATATTTTTTGATGACAAAGAGTAATTATTATACGTATTTAAAGAATATTTATTAAGTTCTTCATAACTAAGTTTTTCAAAATTGTTCATTGTTTTTTTAAAGCGAAAATAAGAGTTTTTAAAAACAAAAGCGCATTTTGCGTCTTTTGCGATTAATGATTCTCCTGTGCCTGTTGAACAAATAAAAGGATGACCAGCCATAATGCACATATACACATTTACATTACACGCATCATATCTACTAGGTATCAAAACACACTTATACACTTTTGATTCGATTATTTTAAAAACGTCTTGAACAGGAATGGCTTTTATTCTTTTAACGTTTGGAAGTTTATTAACTATTTTCTCAACCTTATCGCAATTATTACCATAATCTCCAACAATTGTTAAATTCAAATTTGAATTACATTTGAAATATTTTAATAAATAATTAAGTCTTTTATAGAAAAAATCATTTCTTCCAATATAAAGATATCCAGAATTTTTCTCATTAATAAAATTACAGTTATTCGATCTTTTTATATCTGGTAAATAGTGACAACTATAAACACGTTTCCACCCCATTTTTCTAAAACAATAATAAGCAGCATCACCAAAAGCTAGTACCCCATCCACATATTGGTGATGAATCCTGTAATTTCTTCTAGCCTTATAATCCAAAAAACTAAACCTACCTAACATTTTTCCAAATGTATCGAGTTCTGATGCGATGAACAACTTAATGCTAGGAAAAGTTTCTTTTGCCTTTTTCAAAACATAAATAAAAGGAGAATTAAAATCAAAACATATATTAATTGAGTTTTCGAATATAGTTTCTGATATTTCCAATTCATTTATGCTTTCAACTAAATAGATTTTTGAGTCATCAATTCTAAAAGCATCAACATCTAATTTTTTTCTATCTGAAACCTGACCTTTTAAAATAAAAACATTTTTTTCAACATTTTTTGGTGCAATAGAAAAAAACTGCTTAACGAAACCTAGGGTTGCAAATGGTTGTACTAAAAACCAGAAATTGATTTTCATGATTATATTGTATAACAATGTGATAGAATTTACATATGAAAAGACCAAGAGTATTAATGTTAACAAATTACTACCTACCATGTAAAAACTCTGGCGGGCCAGTAATTACAATGCAAAATATTGTGAAAACATTTTATAGACGTGTTGATTTTTCTTTTTGTTGTTTAAATCATGACATGAATTCAAAAATAGAATATGACCTAGACACTGACGTTTTTTTAGATAAAGAAACCTACCATATAATGTATATTAGAAAATATACGAAAACCTTTTTAAAACATATTATAAATGACAATAATTTCGATATTATTTGTTGTTTTGGGCTCTATTCATACTACACAAGAATAATAATTAGTAACTTAAAATGCTTTCGTAAAAGCAAAATTGTTATTTTTCCAATGGGATCTTTTTCACAATCGGCCATTGATTATAAAAAACTAAAAAAAGAATTATTTTTTCTTTTGTATCGAAAGAAATTATTAAAAGAAAATATTTTTTGGTCTTTTACTGACGAAACTGAATTTAAATTTGCAAAAAATAAACTAGTAAAAATACAAGAAAAGAACTCATATATGTGTCCTGATTTAGTAGCCGATCTTCCAATTGATAATTCAACAAATAATAATGGAATTATTTTCATTTCTAGAATAATGGAGATTAAGGGATTATATGAATCGATTAAATATTTAAAGTCAATTTTGTACGATGATACCTTTGATATTTTTGGCCCAATTGAAGATGAATTATACTGGAAAAAATGCAAAGCAGAGCTCTCAAATTCAAATATTAAATGGAAATATAAAGGTGTTCTCGAACATGATCAAATAATTGAAACATTTTCTAAGTACAATGTTTTCTTATTTTTTACAAAAGGGGAAAATTTCGGACATATCGTTTTTGAGTCATTATGTGGTGGTTGCGTTCCTATTGTACCAAAAGGAAAAACGATTTGGGATTCGGCCCTCTTAAAAATACCTAATTATGATAATATGCAAAAAGACTTAAATGAGTATTTATGCTTGAACAAAAACGAAAAAGAAAAAATTGCGAGCTCTTGCAAAGACATTGCAAAAGAATATTTATCGACTCAAGCAGGTGATTATTCAAAATTGTTTAATCTTGGAGATTAACTTTAAATATATAATCTTTTTTTACGAATTGATTTTGAATTATTAATAAATTCTAATGAATTTATTAATGTTAAGTTTAAATGCTCAAAACAAACTGTTCTACTTGCATTTTTTGCACATCTTATTGTTATTTTTTTAAAATTCTTTTTATTATTCTTTTTAACTCGATGATACGTTTCTGTAATGTGCAAGCATCCTTTAGAATCGATCAACTCATTTTTATCTAATCTATATTTTCTCTCGTAATTTTTATCAATATCCTTTGCGATTAAATGAAGCAATGAAAGTTTATGTGTTTTAATGGTGTCACCGATTAAAAGAATTTTGGCATGTCTCGTATAAACAGCTTTATAATAAGGCGAAAATTTATCAAAAGGAAAAAGAGACTTGATATGTTCAGAGCAAAAAAACTCAGAATCCTTTCCCCAGCAAGCCATAGAAAATTGTGAGTTAAGAGAACGAAAAACGGAGTCAATATTTCTAAAAGTTTCAGAGAGAATGCCGGCTTCGCTCTTATCATAATAACTGAATTTATAAGAATTATTTGTATAGCACGGCATTAATATGTTTCCTTTATTTCCAACACACTCAATAAGAATATTACAGACATCAAGAGGAGACACCTTAAAGTCCATTAGCTTTCTAAATGAACATTGAACAATAATAGTGTCTCCATTCTTGATTCCAGTTTGCTTTATCAGTTCTTTTAAATCATTTTTAAAAAAGAACTTGGCAATATGTTCTTTTCTATGTTGATCATTTTTTTATCAATTGCATCAGAAAGCGTTAAACTTTTATCCAAATTAAACAATTCATAAAATAGAGCTTTAAAACCCATATTATCTACCTTTTGCAGCCCCAAAAACTCGTAATATTGTATATGTAAAAATTTTTGTATCCCACCATAAAGAAAAATGTTCAAAGTATATCCCATCATACATAGCCTTAATTTCTGGCTCTAATTCACCTCGTTTATGAATCTGAGCATAACCACTTAATCCTGGTCTTAATCTAATTGAGCCGTTTTCTTTTCTCAAATTAATCGTTTTTATATCTGTATCATTAACATCTATTAGAGGTCTTGGACCTATAAAAGCCATTTGGCCTATTAAAATATTAAAAAGCTGAAGTGTTTCATCAATAGATGTAACTCGAAGGAATTTACCAAAACCAGTCAAATTATCATATACACCTTTATCTAGACTTGACATATGTGGATTTACATCGTTTTTCATGCTTCTAAACTTCAAACATCTAAATGCTTTTCCGTCTTTTCCTATACGGTGTCTTGCAAAAAATGGGTGCCCTTTTGTAACAATAGCGTTTACAGGTATAACCCACCACCAAAGTAAAGAGAAACACACAATAATACCAACAAAAGACCCAAATATACCAATGAGTCTTTTAAATGGTAAATATATCTTTTGTGAGGTCTTCATTTACTTTATCTACTTTTACTTAACTATACTTAATGTATACCGGCCTAAAGAGTAATAAAAGTATATATTATATTGCGAGCGCACGCAAAAGAAATAAAAACGCATACTAGTATGCGAAGGTTATTTTTGTTATTGAGTATTTTGTTTTTTGAATTTAGTTTTTAGATAAATTTAAAACTTGTTAATGTAGCAAAAAACATTAGTCAAACGCGCAATCAAAGCGGAAAACAACATATGTAAGACTTTTGAACAATTAATAAAGAATCTCTAATCTGTTTTAAAAAATTCACATTATTTAAATAAATTAGAACATTTTTGCTCAAAGAAAGTTTTGAAATCAGATGCAATGTTCATAAATGAATTACCTTTAACGCCATATACAAGCAAGGTACTATCGTCAACAAATTCAAAAGAACGAAATGTAACGAACTCTAATATAAGTTGCTTATTGAGTTCTTCCACCAGTTTTTTAATAATTTCTTCTCTAAAAATAGGGTCTTTCGCTTCAATAGGTAGCATTAATTTCGTGCAAGGAGTTGAATCAGCAAAAGGCATTTGTCTATTTTGGTAATTAAAAATCAAGTAATCAGCTTCTAATTCATACCAGATTCTTTTATAACGCCTTTCTATGATATTTAATGTAATTGCGAATGTAATTGGTAATAGAAATATTGACGTTATAAGTATTTTTATTTTAAAACTCGCAACGTCCTGCCAAACACTTATAATCTGTGCTATTTGTATTCCGATGCCGAATACTAGAGAAAATAGAGCCAAAGTAAATGAGTACTTTCCTTCAATTTTACCTATGTAAGATTGATAACTCTCAAAAGCATCATATCGAAACCCTCTTTTGGTCCTTTGTTTTATAGTCTCCCTTAGCTTGCTTAAATAATTTCTCCCCATCTTTTTGTTTTCTCCAAAATAATGGCTGAAACTAAAGTTCACTATGCTAAAAACATCATTTATTGCGGTTTCATTTTTGACATATGGAAAATGTTTTGATGAAGTTAAAGCATAAAGTATTGTTTGTCTTTCTGCAAAATTATATTTCCTAAAACAAATTTCTTTTGCTAAGTAACTAAAAAAAGTTATATAAAGCAAAATAATTGAAAGTTCATAAATTAAATATTTAAGAAAGTTCGTTTCAAATCCTATAAATTTAACTGTGAAAAAATTCCTTAGAATTGTTGTCCCGACAGATATTATAACAACTATAAAATCTAAAAGTATTTGTTCAAAAATATATTTTCTTTTTGCTTTATTAAAGTTGAAGGAATAAAAATTATCACTATATAAGTCTTTGATTAAGCATGGGTCATTATATTTATTGATGACTTTTATATTTTCATCATAATATGGGGACGCAACATTAAAATTATTATTCTTTGTAGTTGATATGTTTTGTCGAATATCAATGAATGTTTTATTTTCTTCCATATTAAAATTATACTAGGTTTTGTATTCTGTTAAATTATGTAAAAACAATTTGATGTGACATCTATTTATTCATATATGTTCATGTAGTGTTTCACTAATTCTTCTAAACTCATCTTCGCATTTGCGGGTGAAGTCGAAGGCAGAAATACTAACTTAATATCTTTATCTGAAATCTTATTTAGTAGATGTTTTTCAAATAGTTTTGAGGCTGTTCCACCAGTAACACCAATAACCTTAATATTTGGAAAATTGTTAAGAATTCCTAGTAAATCTATAGGTATTTCATTCTTAATTGAGGAATCATAACTAGCTTCAATATCACATTCTTCAATTACATCATATAATGCGATATTATGGCGAAGTAGAAACTCTTTTCTTTTTTCAATATCAAATGAATGTTCTTCATTAAATATCTTATACAACGTAGGAAAGAATCTATTCCTAGGATGAGAATAGTAGAAGTTATATTCTCTAGACTTTACCGAGGGGAAAGATCCTAATATAAGATATTTTGAACATTCATTTATAAAAATAGGTAATGTATGTGTTAGATGCATATATACATATATTATAGATAAATATATTAAGAGTGTTATATTTATTGTAAAAATATATTTTTACTATAAAATAGTTATTATCTAATACATATAAAGCGAGGTAACATCTATGAAATATTCCAAACTTTTATTAGCACTTCCTATCGCTCTAGTTTCATTAACTGGATGTGATCTTTTCAAAAAAGATAATAAAACTAGTAACAAGGAAGCATTTGATGACTCAAAAAGTGATTACTATTCATTAATTGAACAAAGAAATAACTTTGATAAATCAAATAGCAATAACTTTGATGATGAAATTACTAATGGATTAGATGATTCAGTTTGGAATACATTAGATGGATATTGGGAAAACGGAGGTACCACTCCTCATAATGGAGTTAGAAGAAGAAATATCTTCTACACCAAAGATAGTAACGGAAATGGTTATGTCGCTTTAAAAGCAAGAGGATTATATAACCTTGAAGATCCTGAAACAAAAGGAAAACCAGAAGGTTCATGTATTGAAACAAAGAATTCTCTTGGTCCAGGTAGATACGAAGTATATATGGCATCAATGCCAAGAGAAGGTGGCGTTACTGCTTTATGGACATATAAATGTGAAAGCAGTGAAGAAGTTAGCCAAAATGAAATTGATATTGAAATTGGAGGAGGCGGACAATACTCCAATTTATGGTGTACCTCGTGGACAAGAAAAACAAATAAGGCAACACACGCTCCAGATGTAAGTGATATTTGCTATATGAATGATGGCAAAATCCACAAATACACATTTGACTGGTATACATCATATGGAGACAGTGAAGATGGTAGAGTTGATTGGTTCATTGATGAACATTTTGTCTATTCCATCTCTGGTGGCACTGTTACAGATATTGATATGCCTTTATGGCTTGGTGTATGGATGCCATCATGGGCAGGAGATGCTAAATGGGTTGAAGACTACATCTTAGTGGACCGTGTTAGTTACACTGCATTTGATGAAAACCAATACTATCAAGCAAAGCGTGCATATAATACATACGCGCCAAAAGATCCATCAAAATCAAGTATCCAAACTGTCGACTTTAATTCAATTACCAAAGGTCTTAATAAGCTAGCAAATCCTTCATTTGAAATTACTGAAGCGTATGCTACAAACGATAGCTATGGTTGGCAAAAGTTTAATCCTGATACGTTCTCTGGCTCACTTTCATTTGTGAGTGATGCTACACAAGGAGAAAAAGCTCTTAAAGTTTCATGTGGTACAACAGAGCAAAACTATGAAGGATACTTCTATCAAAGAATATCTTGTTCATATAAAGACTTTACATATCACTTTGAAATTGATGCCAAACTTGAAAATGCTGGAGACACCGCAGAAATCATCCTTTGGCAAAGAAACAATGCTGGACTTGGAGTAATCAAACAAGACAAGATTGCTATTAACTCCACCACTTATCAAACATATTCAAAAGATATAACTATGTTAGATAAAGCAGGTAACCTTGATGTATTCCTACATGTATCGAAAGGTTCTGCATTATTTGATAACGCGAAGTTATATAAAAATTAACTAATATTAAATATGAAAAAGAGCAATTTATTCGTTGCTCTTTTTTGTTATTCAAGTTCTTTGTAAGTTAATCCTTTTCGATATATTTCAGGATAATCATCATTAATAGTGAGATCAAATATTGAATGTGAATATATAGAGAATATAAATACTTCAAATTCAAAATAGAAAAGTATACATATTCCTAAGAAAATATATTCAATAATAAAGAAATTAACTGGTAAAAAGCTAACTATTTCAATAACAATGAATGGAAGTAATACTATTAAGAATATTAGTAAGTTCCAAAGGAACATACCAAAAGTAAACTTAATAGCATTAAGCATTAATTGTGATGTAGTGCCTCTATATAAAATACTTTGAGTTAAATAAAAACCCACTACCATAGTGATAATAATAAATCCAACATACATGAGTCCT
>JAEEGL014669626.1_pt1 | contig 42009 bp, 34 predicted proteins | sample 9134231 | NCBI WGS metagenome assembly JAEEGL01 (sample SAMN16246548, study PRJNA631951) | gut metagenome | biome: gut microbiome; feature: rumen; material: fiber-attached | host: Bos | place: Iran: Karaj | collected 2018-10
AGCGGCACCGCCCACAGCGTGCAGTACGCCATGGCCGCCATGCTCAAGGGCGCCAACGACGGCACCTTCAACTTCGTTAAGGACATCAAGGAATATGGCGAGAAGGCCGGCATCATGAAGAAACTCTTCACCGACAATGGCTTCTACATTGTCTACGACAAGGATATGGGCGAGGACATCGGCGACGGCTTCTACTTCACCTTCTGCTACCCCGGCTACGAGGGTGTCGACCTGCTCAACGAGCTTATCCGCTACGGCATCAGCGCCATCGCCCTCGACATCACGGGCAGCCACAAGCAGGGCATCCGTGCCTGCGTGGCTCTGGTGCAGCGTGACCAGTTCCCCGACCTCAAGGCTCGCCTCGAGGCCTTCCACAAGGACCATCCGGTGTCGAAATAAAGAGGAATATATATATAAAAGGGCTGACGTGCAGTCTAACACGTCAGCCCTTTCGGTTAAATAAAACATAATTAAATTATGAAAAAAGTATTATCTATACTGATGGCTATGACGCTGACTGTCATGACAGTGTCGGCACAAACCTTTACCGTTGACAATGCTGACGGCGTGACCATCAATTATTCGGTCATCTCGGCCGACAACCACACCGTCAGTGTGGGGTCGTACAACTATTCGGGACGCGTCATCGTGCCCGATACGGTGTTGTACAATGATGTTGCATGGACGGTGACATCCATCGGTACTGCCTTCAAGGGTAAGGATATTACCTTCCTGGGTGTTCCGGCCACAGTTACCACTTTAGAAGTCGAGGCATTGGCCAACTGCCATCAACTCGACACCCTGTGGCTGGCTTCCGAAACCCCTGTATTGGGACCTATGGTTGGCGGTTTACGCAGACCCGAGCGTGTTTTCTTCACCAACAGCCAGACGCCTTCGCTCTATGTTGGAGTTACGGTGGTAGTGCCTTGTGGTAGCTTGAAGAACTACCGTGACAACAGCTGGGATAGAATACCTACATTGACCTCCACTTGCGCGGTGCCTATCGTTGTCATTCCGACAGTCGACAGCATATATTGTTTAGACAGCATCATCTATCGTGACGGCAACCAGAATCGTGTCCATTTCAGTAACTGCAGCTACGAGGTGGGGGACACCGCTCGCGTTATGGCCCAGCGTTTGCGGATACGGCAGAACTGGAACACCTATACTCCTCGTTATGGTTGGTTTATCGGTTGGGAAGACGGCTCTCGGGATCTTGATCGCAGCTTCGTCGTCACTCATGCCGATACATTGTACTGTATTGTCGATACGTTCCACTACGCGACTCTTTCCGCCAGTCGTATAACCACACCGGTCTATCAATTCGGCACCCTCAGCTACGATGGCGAGAAAGCCAACTACAGCTTCCCCGATCTCGCCCATAATGCTGTTCAGCAGCGCTATGAAGATGGCAATATTGTATTCGACACCCTGGATATCCTTGAGACTCCTTCCTCAGTCTATGCCACAGCCCTTTGGGTGGGCAGCAGAGACAGTCTGGACTACAATAGAGAATATTGGCAAGTGGACATGGATTCTTCGGCTGTCGCCCGTGTTGCCACGGCACGCTTTTTCGCCGAGGGCACCGATTACTACCCAGGCCCTTTGCGTATGGTCGACGCCACTACCGACCTTCAGACCGTCATGGACTTCAATCGCGTGTGGCATGTCACTCGCGATATGATTGACTATCATATTGAGCACTACAGCAATAACGGCTATACTCCGGTTGATGACATTCTTACCTGGCCTGGCAACGGTCCGGAGGGTTACGCAACCCAGTTGGCACCCTACTTCGATGCTGACAGCGATGGAATCTACAACCCTCTCCACGGCGACTATCCCCTTATTCGCGGTGACGAGTGTGTCTTCTCCATATTTAACGACGCCTATGGTTCCCATAGCGAGAGTCAAGGCAAATCTCTCGGTATCGAGGTGCATGCCATGACCTATGCTTTCAATGAGCCTTCCGACACCGCCTTATGGAATACTGTATTCGTCCATTACGACATTTACAACCGTTCTGCCGCCAGTCACCCCAATACCTTCTTCGGTGCTTGGAGTGACTTTGACCTTGGCTATGGTAATGACGATTTCATGGGCTGCGACGTGAAGCGCGGCATGTATTATGCCTATAACGGGAAAAGTGAAGATGGTCCCGGTACTGGGTCCTTCCAGGGCAATCCACCAGCCCAGGGCTGCATGATTTTGGGCGGCGCCACACTGCCGGCTGACGGACAAGACAATCCTAAAATCAATCTTTCTTGGATACAGGCTTATGGTTCCAGTTATTTGCAGCAGTTGCTGGAGAATTATCGTCGTGCCGATGGCACCATCGACACGTCTGCCGTCAGTCACGATGCCGAGCTCTTCTTCGGGCTCGACTATCATTCTTGGTATTTCATCCCGGGCGACACTATGGGCAATATGTCTCTTAACGGTCTAAATTTCGGCGATGGCATTGCTGACAACGAGCGTTTTGGCATGACTTCATACCTCTATTATGAAAACAGCATTAGTTCTATTTCCGGTGAGCCTACTATTGGCAACGATTACTACAACTACATGCATTCTTGCTGGAAGAACAATACGCATGTGAAGTTCGGTGGCAACGGTTACTCATGGAATGTTGATGTTTATGACGCCAGATTCATGTTCCCTGACGACAGCGACCCTTGGCGCTGGGGTACCGACGGTATGGTGCCAAGCATCAATCCTAATGATTGGAACGAAATCACTGTTGACAATAATCCCGGCGACAGGCGTGGTGTTGCCGGGAGCGGTCCCTTCACTTTCGCCGCTGGCTCATGCCAGCAGTTTGACCTGGCTTTCACTACAGGCTTTGGAGACAGCACGACATGGTCGTCGGTGGAGGCACTGCGCCTTAATACCGACAATGTACGTCGTCAGTTCGTCCGCGACACTACCGACAGCGCCCGCCCCTTCACCTATCGTCCCGATGTTCCTGAGCCTATACCCGGTCCTGGAACCGATACCACTGGCATAAGCAACATCGAGGCTCCTGTCCTCGACCTTTGGCCCAATCCCACTTCGGGCATGTTGACCGTCAGTTTAGAAGGATCTAATGTCCGCGAGTTACAACTTCTCGACCTCTACGGTCGCACGCTCCTCCGTGTGCCAGTCAACGCTTGCCGCAATGTGGACATCGACCTCTCCGACCTCCCGCAGGGAATCTACATCCTTCGTGCCGGTGCTTATGCCCACCGCGTAGTGAAAAGGTGAAAGATAAAAAAGTGAGAAAGAGAAGGGACTGGCGTATACAAGAATGCGTCAGTCCCTTTCTTATTATTCGTCTGAGGTTTGATCAGGATATACTATTCAAGTATTCGTCGACGTGACCGAATACGATGTCGGCGCGTGCGGCGAAGCTCTCCTCGGTGGCGAAGGCCACGTGGGGTGTCGTCAGACAACGCTGAGAGGAGAGAAGCAGGTGGTCGAGGGGCAGGGGTGGCTCCTGCTCGAAGACGTCGAAGGCGGCGCCGGCAATGCGGCCATCGACAAGGGCCTTGCCAACGGCGGCGATGTCGCACACGGGGCCACGGGCGGTGTTCACCAACAAGGCGGTGTGCTTCATCATGGCCAGCTCTTTCTCGCCGATGAGGCCGCGGGTGCTGTCGCACAGCGGCACATGTAGGGTGACGATGTCGCTCTGCTTGAGTAGCTCATCCAGCGTCACATACTCCACACCCATAGCCATGACCTCGGGACGTTTGGTGCGGCTCCAGGCTATCACCTTGGCGCCGAAAGCCAACAGTAGGCGTATGGTGGCGGTGCCGATGGCACCGGTGCCTATTACGCCGACGGTCTTGCCGCGCAGCTCACGGCCGAGGAAGGTGCCGCGGCTGCCGCCCTGGCGTATCTTCTCGTTGAGCGTGACGATATTGCGCAGCAAGTCGAGCATCATGCCCACCGCCAGCTCACTCACCGCCGTAGTGCTGTATCCGGCAGCGTTTTGTACTGTGATGTTGTGTGCTTTGCAGTATTCGAGGTCTATATGGTCGAGGCCGGTGAAGGCCACACTGAGGTATTTCAAACTAGTGCATTGCGATAGCACCGAAGCGGGCAGCTTGATGTTGCTGATGACCGCTATGTCGGCCTCGCGCATACGCTCAATAAGCGTGGACTCGTCTTCTTTGCGGTCCATATAATAGGTGAATGTGTGCCCCATGGAGGCGTAATGCTTCTTGAGTTCCTCGAAGCGGGTCTGGGGTATGCCCAGCGATTCTACGCAAACTATATTCATTGTTAGTGTCCTTTCTTTTTAACGCTGAAGCCGAAGCCGCCCAGCTTCTCGCCAAGGCCGTAGTATTTGCCGTGGGAGTAGGCTAGGGGGCCGGCGTGGTTGAGCTGGAACTGGCCGGAGGTCTTGTCTATCAAATCCTCCTCGGCATCGGCGGCTACCACGTTGGCGATGAACATATCGTGGCTTCCGAGACGTTTCACCTCCACCACTTTGCACTCGATGTTGAGCGGGCTCTCCTTGATGAGGGGTGCTTTGACCAGCTGTGCCGGTTCTGCATGGAGGCCCATCTCGCGGAACTTGTTGACGTCGCGGCCGCTCTTCACGCCGCACCAGTCGGTGGCGCGGGCCAGTTCGGTGGTGGTGAGGTTGATGACAAACTCGCCTGTGCGGGAAATCAGTTCGTGGCTGTGGCGGTTGGGGCGTACGCTGATATAGCACATGGGCGGGTCACTGCAGATAGTGCCCGTCCATGCTATGGTGATTATGTTGTAGTTCTCCGGAGCGTCGCCGCAGCTGACCATGATGGCCGGCAGCGGGTATATCATCGTCCCCGGCTTGAAAGCTACCTTACTCATGCGTTGAGTTTCTTCTCCAGCTCGTCGACCATGGCACGCATGTGGCGGTCGGTCTGGCGCAGGTTGTCGATGGTCTTGCAGGCGTGGAGCACCGTGGCGTGGTCCTTGTTGCCGCACTGCATGCCGATGACGGCAAGGCTCGACTTGGTAATCTTCTTGGCGAAGTACATACTCAGCTGGCGTGCCTGCACCACTTCGCGCTTGCGCGAGGTGTTCTGGATGGTCTCCACCGGCAGGTCGAGGTAGTCGCACACCACCTTCTGTATGTAGTCGATGGTAATCTCGCGTGCCGAGCTCTGGACGTACTTGTCGATCATCTGCTTGGTGAGCTCGAGGTTGATCTCCTTGCGGTTCAGCGTGCTCTGTGCGATGAGGGAGATGAGAGCCCCTTCGAGCTCGCGCACGTTCGTATTTATATTATAGGCTATGTACTCAACCACGTCGTCGGACAGCTCTATGCCCTCGTTCTGCGCCTTCTTGAGGAGGATGCGCTTGCGGGTCTCCACGTCGGGAGCCTGCAGGTCGGCGCTGAGGCCCCATTTGAGGCGGCTGAGCAGACGGGGTTCGAGGCCCTGCAGCTCGCCGGGAGCCTTGTCGCTGGTGATGATAATCTGGCAGCCGTGCTGGTGCAGGTAGTTGAAGATATGGAAGAATGCCTCCTGTGTCTTCGGCGCCTTGCCGGCCCAGAACTGGATGTCGTCGATAATCAGCACGTCGATGATCTCATAGAAATGTATGAAATCGTTGGTCGTTCCCGTGCGGCCAGCTTCGGCATACTGCTGCATGAACTGCTCGCTGGTGACGTAGAGCACCGTCATGTCGGGGTGCAGCTCTTTGGTCTTGAGACCGATGGCATTGGCCAGGTGAGTCTTGCCGAGGCCCACGCCGGAGTGCAGCAGCAGGGGGTTGAAGCTCGTGGTGCCGGGTTTCTCGGCCACGGCATAGCCCGCCGAGCGTGCCAAGCGGTTGCAGTCGCCCTCCACGAAGTTGTCCAGCGTGTAGTTGGGCGAGAGCTGCGAGTTGACGCGCGTCTTCTGTATGCCCGGGATGATGAAGGGGTTCGGCAGCTCGCGCTCGCCACCCTTGTTGATGTCCACCGGCAGGTCGGTCAGCGGGTTGCGCGTCGACTGGCGGCTCTGCGAGGGCAGGGTGGTGACGATGGGCGAGGTGCTGATGCTCTGGTCCATCACCACGCTGTACTTCAGCATGCCGCTCACGCCGAGCTGCAGCTTTATCACGCGCTTTAATAAATCTATATAATGTTCTTCTAAATATTCATAGAAGAACTGGCTCGGTACCTGCACTATCAGGGTTGTGCCGTCGAGCTGCAGCGGTACTATGGGGCGGAACCAGGTCTCGAAAGCCATGTGGTTTTCGGGTCCCAGGGTGTCCTCAATCATGCGCAGGCACGCGGCCCATACTTTCTTGTACTCTTCCTCAATCATGATTCCTAATTTCTATGTCCTAATTTCTATTTTTTCCAATTACTTACGGGTATAGTCCCCCGTCTTGTTCTGCTTGCAAAGGTCTACCTTTTTTTGTGCACAGAAACTAAAAAAAAAATTTGGAGAGTTCACTTTTTTTTATTAAAGTTGCGCCACCATGCCACATCACCCAAAACACCACTTTTCGCACAACTCGCTAATTTTCAAAAACCATTATGTTAAAACGCTTTTTCGGCGTGGCGAATAATATACGACTTTTTTTCGAAATAAAACAATTTTTTTTACCCAAAACAGATATTGGTGCCCATTTTTGTTGATAACCCTACAGCCGTTTGAAGATTAGTCGGTTGTAAGTTGAAAACTGTGATATGCTTCTGTGTTTCAATTGTTTATAATAAGCGTTTGATTTTCAAACCGCATTTTTGAAGCCCCTTTTTTTAACTCTTTGTTTACGTGCTTTTTTCTCATGTTATCCACCTAAGTCGGTTGAAAACCCTATGCGCTATCAACAGATTTTTTCTTTTGAAGAAATGGGCTTTTTTCGGAGCCGCTCCGTACCCGCTCCGTACCCGCTCCGACTGTTCTACGGTTGTTTTACGGTTTTTGGTCGGAGGGACATCGGAGAGGGGGCGGAGAGGGGTCATGGTGGCTTGGGGTTCACGTCGAATTAAGCTAATTGCTACGCAGGTCAATTGCGCGCTAATTGCTCTAATATTATCAATTATGTATAATTATTGTCGCCCGTTCGGAAAATATTTGTATCTTTGCAAACGTACCAATACCGTAACACGAATGTAGAATGCTGACCATCAGGTAGTCACGAACCCGAAAGGAGGTGAAAAATGATTGAAACGATACAGTATAAGTCGCTCAAATGGCTTGACATAACCAATCCCAGCGAGGAAGACTACGACTTTCTGCTCAACGACTATCAGTTCCACCCCTTGGACATCGAAGACTGCCGCGGCACCACGCAGCGTCCGAAAATCGACGAGTACGACGACTACTATTTCCTCATTCTGCATTTCCCCTACTTCGACAAGGGCAACAAGTTCATCCGCATCCGCGAAGTCAAGATCTTCTGGGGGCGCGACTATATCATCACCCTCGGCAAGGCCCACTGGGTGGTGAAGAAGTTCTTCGACGAGGTGCGCGAAGACCTCGCCGAGGGCGACGAGGACACGCAGGAGATGATGGCCACCAGTGACCAGCTGCTGTACCACATCCTCAACCGCTTGATGCTCGAGACCAACACGCTGGTGCAGCGCGTGGGTGCCGAGGTGGACCTCATCAACTACGACATCTTCAACCGCCGCGCGCGCTCCATTATCGAGCAGATTTCCGAGACGCGGCGCAACACCATCCTGCTCAACACCACCTTCCGTCCGCAGCTGCGCGTGCTACACATGTTCGAGAGCGGCGGCATCAAAGGCTTCGTGGACCCCGAGGTGCTGGATATGGAAGACTACTGGGGCAACATTCTGGACCAGTACCAGAAGATGTACGACTCCATTGAAGATTACGGCGAATTGATTGAAGGTCTGTCGCACACATTTGATTCGTTGCTGACCAACCGCACCAACGAAATCATGCGCGTGCTGACCTATTTCTCCACCATCATGCTGCCGCTGACGCTGGTCACCGGTTTCTTTGGCATGAACGTGGACTTCCCCTTCACGGCCAACACCACAGCCTTCTGGATTATCCTCGGCGCATTGGTGGCTTTGATGATTGTAATCCTTATTTACTTCCGCAGGATAACGCGGTAAGCTTTATTTTACATTGTAGCCCTCTGCAGAGAGGAGTTGGCGCACCTTGTCGAGGTGTTCGCCCTGGATGATTATCTCGCCGTCTTTGGCTGCTCCACCGACACCGCAGCGGCTTTTCAGTGTCTTGCCGAGGGCTTGGAGGTCGTCGTCGGTGCCGACGAAGCCGGTGACGAGGGTGACGGTCTTGCCGCCACGGTGGTGCCGGTCGAGGCTGACGCGCAGCCGCTGCTTGGCGGGCGGCAGGGTCTCAGACTCTGGCTCGTCGTCGTACTGGTACTGGTAGTCGGGGTTGGTGGAATAGACCACCCCTATGGCGTTCTTCTTGCTCATCGTATGCGTGGCAGTAGCAGTTGTTTCATGTCGCGGGCGTAGATCTTCACCGAGTTGGGGTGCACTACAAAGTGGACGGTCTTGCCTATGTTCTCGCCCTCGCCGTCGAGGTTGACCCAGCGGTCGGCGTTGCCTTCGATGAGGACGTCCTTGGCGCGGAACATCTCGACATGCTGCGAGAGGTCGAGGTGGTTGGTGAAGGCCAGAGGTGCCGTGATGCCGATATGGTCGATGGGCACCTTGTCGATGATGGAGACATCCATGAGGCCGTCGTTGAGCTTGGCTTTGGGAGCCACAGCGAGGTTGTAGCCGAACTGCTGGCTGTTGGCGACAGCTATGAACCAGGCGTTGCGGTAGTATTCGCGTCCGTCTACGGTGATGTGGTAGTCGGAGTTCTTGTAGCGCGCGTATTCGCGGAGCACGAGGTTGGTGTAGGCCGCCATGCCGCGGGTCTTGGCCGAGCGCATCAGGCGTGCTATGTAGGCGTCGAAGCCGCAGCCGGCGGCGTTGACGACGACCCAGTTGTCGTTGTCGGCTTTGTCGCCACGGGTGACTACGATGGAGTCGATGGTTTGCTCGTATTGCTGGTTGAGGACGCGTATGGCGAGCCAGGGCTGCAAGGGGAGCTTGAGCGTGCGCGCAAGGCCGTTGCCGGAGCCGCAGGGGATGATGCCGAGGCGGGTGTCGGTGTCTTTGATGCCCTGCACGACGTCGTTGACGGAGCCGTCGCCGCCCACGGCAACGACGCAATGGTAGCCTTTGTCGACGGCCTCGCGTGCTATCTCGGTGCCGTGGTGTATGTGCTCGGTGTAGCGCACCTTGTAGTCGAAGAGGTCCTGGTTGAGGTTCTGCTTGAGCAGGGTTTCTATGCGACGTTGGCGCCCGACGCCGGAGATGGGGTTGACGATTATGAGGGTCTTGGTTTTCATTACGGTATAAGGTTATCGTTTATTATATTATGGTTGTACTGCTGGATGATGGCTTTCAGCAGACGGAGGTTCTCGGGGGTGCCGCTCTCGTAGTCGCCCATGATGACGGTGATGTCGTGCTGGGTGGGGTCTTGCACGTTGTTGCTGACGAGGCAGTGGTAGCCGTTGGCGTAGTAGATGTAGTGGCCTTGCGGCTCACGCAGCGCCGAGGTGCCGAAGGCGGCGACGGTGTCGGGCAGGCCGAGCATGTCCACAAGGGTGGGGTAGATGTCGGTCTGCTGCATGATGCGGCTGCTGCGCACGGCAGTGTCGGCGGCGGGGTCGAAGAGTATCATGGGTATGCGGTACCAGCCGTCGTAGTCATTGTATTCGCGTGTGAGGCCGTGGCCGCTATGGTCACCGCAGATGATGAAGAGGGTGTTGTCGTACCACGGCTGCTGCTTGGCGGTCTCAAAGAAGGCGCGCAGGGCGTTGTCGGTGTATTCTACGCACTTCAGTATCGGATGGCGGCCTTCGGTGAAGGTGCCTTTGTACTGTTCAGGCATTGGGAAGGGGTGGTGCGAGGTGACGGTGAAGACAGTGGCCAGGAAAGGTTGGCTGTATGTACCTATGCGGTCGGCGGTGAACTGCAGGAATGGCTCGTCGAAGATGCCCCATACGCCGTCATAGTCGTCGTTGCCGGGCTTCCATGCGTTGTATTCATCCATGCCGAGGTACTCGTCGTAGCCAAGCTTGCGGCAGGTGACGTCGAAGTCCATGACACCGTTGTATGAACCGTGCAGGAAGGCTGTGTGGTAGCCGTTGCGGCGCAGTGTCTCGGGCAGCCCTGTGTAGTTGTCGCGCTCGCCGTAGCATGAGCTGGCGAAAGGATGGCTCATGAGGTTGGGAATGCCGGCGTTGATAGCCATGATGCCCTCGATGCTCTTCTTGCCATTGGAGCGTCCGTCGTACAGGGTGCTGTGTGCAGCGAGTGAGTCGAGGAAAGGTGTGCGGGTGTCGGCGTCGGACTGAGTGTTGTAGCAGCCCATGAACTCCTGACCTAGGCTCTCCACGATGATGAGGACTATGTTCTTATGGGTGGCAGAGTCGCTGAGTGACGCGTTTCCGTAGTGGAGGCAAGGAGCGAGATTGGCGGCTTCCTCCATGGGCATATAGTTCACCTCTTCGAGGTCGGGGGTGAAAAGTGTGCGGAGAATGTTGTAGCTGTCGTTGCTGACGAGGGCCGTGTTCTTGGGCTGCACATAGCGGGCGGCGTCGGTGGGCTGCAGGGCGTGGGTCACACCGCCGCGCAGGCAGAGTGCGAACAACAGCACGGAGAGCACGAGACGCCAGTCGGCGCGGGCTTTGTCAGGGGCCTCATAGCGGCCTATACGTTTATTTAAGAAGAGGAACAGCAGGGCGATGACCAGAGGACAAACCCATACGAACCAGTAGTCGACGGCGAAGTGTGGCACCAGAGAGCCCATCTGGCCGCTGATGCCGAGGTAGGAGAATATCTCGTCGGAGAGCAGGCGGTAGGTGTACTGGTAGTAGGCAGAGTTGCATCCTCGCGGTATTATCATCAGTAGCACGGCGGCTATGTAAAACACTTCGACGAGTATACGGTACCAGCGACGGTTGCGTGCCCGCAATGGCAGCAGCATAAGTATGATGTAGGGAAGCAGGAAAGCCGCCACGGTGGCAAGCCCGAAATGCAGGTTGCCCAACAAAAGGCCGGCCCATTCACGTGTGCCGTCGAGGTGGAAGATGCGCAGGTTGCAGAGGTGGAATGCTACCTGTGCGGCCACGAGGGCGCCGAATGCAAGCAGCACTTTCTGCAGTAGGTGGGTATATATGTCCTTATTCTTCATTGTCAGTGATTATGGACGCCAGCCGGAGGTGGTTAGTATCGCGCGGCTGTCGGTGTTGTCGAAGAGCTGTTGCATGGTGGCGCCGCTTTTCTTCATGTATCGGTTCACAATCTGCAGCCCTATGTAGGCTGTGGTGCGTGGTGCAGACGACTGGCCAAAGGCGTTGGTGTGCGGTGCGTCGTCGATGATGTTGTGGAATTGCCCTATGTCGGTGGAATAAAGCAGTTTGTTTTGGATGAACCAACCCCATACCTGCTCGATGTTGTCTTTCATCCACGCCATTTGGTCGGCGGTGTAGCGCAGTAGGATGGTGTCGGCAATGCCAGGAATGGTTTGTTCCATAAAATAGAGTTTCTTGCCTTCGATGATGGCGTAATCCAGCAGAGAGAGTTCGCCGTCATTGCTTTTGCACTGAAGTCCACCAAGCACATACATGCAGTCGGGGACAATGTATTCTTGTGAGACGGATCGCACAATGTATTGGGGCATGCCGAAGTACTGATATTTATCCATCGCTCCTAATGCGTAGTTGTCCAGCACAACGCATAGGTCGTTACAGTTGCTGTATACACGGAAATTATAATTGAAATCGCCAGCTACCATGGTGTAGAAGCGTTCTACGTGTGTCATATCAGGGCAGAGCTTGTAGGCACGTGCCAGCGCACGGCCCAGTTGGCGCTCTATGTCGGAAAAGTCATGGTAGAGGCTGTCGGTGATGCGGAAGATGTCGCGTGTCACAGGGTCTGAAACAAAATCCTGTGTCATCTGCACAAATTCGGGCTCGTCGGGATAGAAGCTAATTAACTCGGTGTTATATTCTTCTTGGTGAGTCTTCATCACCTCCGGCAATTGATTGGTTGGCGTGGTGAACATTAGTTGCTCGAGGCGGTGGAACCTCACCGCTTCACCGCTGTTGCAGCCGGTAAGCAGCAGTACTGCGGCACATACCGCTAATCGTAAACCGTAAACTGTAGACCGTAAACTCATTGTCCTGTCATCTTAAAGTATTTCTGCATAACCAGCAGAGCTATGTAACGCTCGCGGCGCCAGTCGCGGAACTGCTCTACGTAGCGGTTGGCATTGGCTACAATGGTCTTCAGTTCGTCGAGGTGACTGCTGTAGTAGTCCATCTTCTCCTCGAGGTCGGCGAAGTCAGGACGTATCTCCACATAGTGCACACCTGGTTGCAGGCGGCCTTCCATGAACCAGGTTTCACAGGTGGGTTTGGGCATCACAGCCGCCGAGTGCGACGACATAATCCATTTGAGGTTTGATGCTACGTCGTTGCCTTCCAGCGCCATTATGTAACGGTAGCGCAGGTGCTCGTAGAAGGAGAGCATTGGTTTCATCTGGCTGGTATGCTTTCGGCCCTCGCTTGCGCCGGGGATGGTGTCGGCGGCATCCACACGCGGGTTGTCAGCATACATTTGGCAGAAGAGGGCTCGGTTTTCTCGTGTACCTATATGGCCACGGAAGATGGCGCGGTCTTCTTTTTCCTCTGGTTGCAGGCGGTCATGGATGTAAACGAAATGTCGGCAACGGTCGAGTTTCAGCAACACGCTGTTGGTATTGTCTATGCCTATGGCGCGGCTCTTCACCACCGTAGGCTCTGCCGGTATATCGCGTATGTCGCCGAAGAGGTAGTGCCACTTCAGTTCGGGGTCAAACCACTGCAGGGCTTCGCGGCTGTCATAGTAGTAGGTGCTGGGGTTGCCTTTACGCTGCAATAGCCCTATTGGTTCGGCGTTGGCACCGAGCACAACGGGCTCATGTAATTGGCAGTAATAGTCCACACGGTCGGCTATGTAGTCGGCGTCGTATTTGGAGCCACAACGGTACAGCTCTGTTTCAAGCTTTTTGCGGAAACAGTCGTCTGGCAACATATCTCTAAAGGCGGCCTGCATATAGTAGGCCGCCTTGGAGTTCTTACCGCTGTGTAGTTTATATTGCAGCGTGGTGTTCACCTATTCCTCTTTCTTTTCTGCTTCTTCGGTTTCTTTGAGGATACGGAGCTTGGCCTGCAGCAAAGCTATTTGCTGACGTGCACCTTGCATCTTCTTCTCAAACTCGGCTTTCAGCAGGTCGGCCTGCTTGCTTGAAGCGAGGAAGCCCAGGTTGTTCTCCCACAACGAGAGGTCGTTGCGCAGCTTCTCAATCTTATCCATCAACTCCTGACGCTCACCCATGACGAACTTCTTGGCGTCACCGCCGATGTTGTGCAAACGCTCACGATAGGCGGTCTCTTCGGCTTCACGGGCCGATATCTTGAGGCGCTCGAAGATAGCGTCTATTTCGCTGCGGAAGGCTTTATGCAGACGCTCCTTGTCGGCCATAGGCACATAGCCGGCTTCTGCCCAGCGGCGCTGGAAGTCCTTGATGACCTCGATATTCTCTTCGCGGTTGTCACCGAAAGTATGGGCTTTAAGTTCAGCAATGATTGCTTCTTTCTTGGCAAGGTTCTCGGCCTCCGAGGTGCGGCGCTCCTTGAAGAATTCGCCTTTCTTGGCGAAGAACTCGTCGCAGGCGGCACGGAAACGCTGCCATATCTTGTCGCTGACTTTGCGACTGGTGGCACCGGTCTCTTTCCACTCTTTCTGCAGCTCGAGCAGTTCCTCGGTGGCTTTCTTCCAGTCTTCGCGTTTGGCGATGGCTTCAGCTTTAAGGCAGAGCTCGACTTTCTTCTGGTAGTTGGCGCTCTGTTCGTCGCGGATGGCGCCGAAATGCTCTTTCTTGGCGTCGTAGTGGCGGTCGATGATGCCCTTGAATTTGGCCCAAATCTCTTCGTTCACTTCGCGAGGCACAGGACCTATGGTTTTCCATACCTTCAGCAGCTCGTCGAGGGCTGCGGTGAGGTCGTTCCATTCCTTGGTGGTCTGAGGCTGTGTGGCGGTGAGTTCCTCGGCTTTGTCTATCAGTGCCTGCTTGGCCAGCAGGTTGTTGTCCATCTCTTCCTTGCGTTGGTCGTAGTATTCGCGGCGGCGCTGGTCAATCTGGTTGGCGGCGGCACTGAAGCGTTGCCATATCTCTTCGTTCTGCTCGGCGGGCACGGGACCAATCTCTTTCCAACGTGCGCGGAGGTCTTGCAGGGCTTTGAAGGCTTTGGTGACGGAGGGCTCTACGATGAGTTCCTCGGCTTTCTCGCACAGCTCTATCTTCTGCTCCAAATTCTTCTTCTGGTCCAAAGCACGGAGCTCGCGGTTTATCTTAAGTTTGTTGAAGAATTGTTCTATCTGGAAATGGTAGCTCTGCCACAGGTTGTTCATCTCCTCGCGAGGTACTTCACCGATGGCTTTCCAGCGTTCCTGTATGTCGTTGAAGCGGTCCATGGCTTGTTTCACCTGCTCTTCACCGCTGTCGGCAAGTGTTCGCATCTCCTCGATGAGGGCCTGCTTGGCTTCGAGGTTCTTTTTCTTCTGTGCCTCCATGGCATCATGGTGCTGCTGGCGCAAGGTGCGGTAGCGAGCATAGAGTTTGCGGAATTCCTCATACACTTCGTCGACTGCTGCGGCAGGCTGTTCGGCAGTCTGCTCCGTTGCGGGTTGTTCTTCACCTTCTGCGGCAGGCTGTTCTGTGGGCTGTTCTGCCACTGTTGACGGCTGTTCGGCAACTTGCTGTTGCAAGGCAGCAGTCAGTTCGCTGAAGCGGTTGCGGATGTCGGTTACGCGGCTGCGTATGGCTGTGATGTCCTCGTTAAGGAGGTTGCGCATGGCATCAACAAGCTGTTCGCGGGTGTAGTTGCTGTAGTCTACCTGAGGTTCAGAAGGCTTTTCTTCTGGCTTTTCCTCGGTCTTCTGTGATTCTGGCTCTGCTGTTGGCTCGCTTGGTTGAGTCTCAGGCTCGGCTGTGGCCTCAACGGAGGCTACTTCGTTGTTTTCTGTTTCGGCCACGGCGATGGGCTCGGTGGTGGCGGCGTTCTCGAGATTCTGTTCCAGAGTCTCGTTGTTGTGGGTCATTTCTTCCATTTCAGAAGTGTTTTTTGTTTTAGTATTACTGTCGCTAACTGTTAACTATTAACTGTTAACCGATAGTCATACAGGTTGTTAATTTGTTTTGCTACACGTGGTGTAGACTGCAAATATAATATTTTTATTTGAATCCTCAATAAAAAAAACGCGCGTGTGACTTTTAATCGCAGAGGATGTATAAGTCGTCGCGAGGGTTGAGGAATAGGATGGGGGTGTGCGATGGGTGTGAGAGTAGGAGTCGGTCGGGAGTGCCAAATATCCAGTCGAGAGGATCCGTGGCGCGAGGGTCGGTGGCACGCGCTATTATAATGTCGGGTTGCAGGGTGTCTATAGCCTGCAAATCTGGATTGCTCCTTAAGGTATTACCTTTGACAGGTAGCTGCTTGCTTCTGTAGGTGATGCCGAGAGGGGGAAACACTTTGTCGATGTAGCGGAGGTTGTTGGACTGTAGTTCACGGAGGCCGGCATCGCGATATTGTGGTGTGGCTATTGTGAGTTCTGCATCAAGGAAGCGAGCCAGATAAGATGCCCAGATGAGTTTCTCCTTGCTTTCACGGTGGTAGTCTACGGTGAGTGCTACTTTGAATGGTGAGTTATGAGAGAGTTCTGCATTAACGACAAGGTATGCTATCTTGCATTTGCGGAAGGTGCGGAGCAGTGTGTGGGGATTGGCGATGGATGAGCGCGGGGCTGAGGAGTCGACAGCCGTGACGGCGAGGACGGCGTTGAAGGCTGTGGGGAGCCCCTCAATGGCTGTGGCCCAGTCGCCGCTCATGGCGACGTATGGTATGCCGAAGTCTTTTATCCATTCTGCCTTTTCTTTCCTGCTTACATTTAGGAGCATAAGTTGTTTGTCTCGCAGTCGCTCAGCGAAATACCGTGCGGCGGCAATGACAGCGGGGGCTGTTTCGGGACTTTCCACGCAGGCGACGACAAACTGGTCTCCTTTTTTGAGGTGTTGCATAGTGGCTATCGTATGAGTGTTATGTCGCCTTTGAGGTCGTTGGTATGGCCACCGGGGCAGGCTATGTGGCAGGTGTAGGTGTAGACACCGGCGGGACATGGCGTGCCACGGTAAGTGCCGTCCCAGCACTGGGTGACATCATAGCTCCTGTATACGGCTTCTCCCCATCGGTTGAAGATGGTGATGCTGAACTCTACAATCTGTTCTGTGTTGAAGCACACTGCATCGTTCACTCCGTCGGCGTTGGGTGTGAAGGCATTGGGGATGTTGAAGAGTGGAGCTCCGCAGATTACAGGGATGCTCCGCACTTTGACAGTGGAGGTCTTGGTGCAGCCGCCCGAGGTGGCTGTGACGGTATATATGGTAACACTGTCCACGGGCGTCACTACAGGATCTGCCACATCGGGTTGTTCTATCGTTGAGACCGGGCTCCAAGTGTATGAGGCTGAATAACCGTTGCCGACGGCGGCGTGCAAGGTTGTGCTCTCGCCGTCCCATACTACAGTGTCGTCAGCCCATGCACGTAGGCTGTCAAGGGCGTGGTTGCGTGTGATAACGCTGGTGTCGGTCAGTGGACAGCCGTCGGGGGCAATAATTGTGGTGATGTATGTTCCGGGGCAGAGGCCAGTACGCAGTGTGTCTATAGGCGGCATCTTTGGAAAGTCATCGCCGATGCATCGTATGTATATTGAGCCCAGGCAGCTGTCGTCGCAGAGTGGAGCCGACAATTGCTTGGTGTATGGCGGTACGCTTTTGTTGTTGAGCCGTATCGGCTTGGCGTATTCACAGCCGTATCCGCTGACGGTGAGGATGTAGGCAGTTTCTGGTGCTAAACTGTCGAAGGTGACGGTGGTGTCGGTGGTTGTGATTGGCAGAAGGGGCACCGATGATATTGTCAATGAGTCTATATCTACCCCTGTGTCAAGTATCAGGGTGACTTGTCCGTCCACACTGTCGCGGCAGGATACACCTGTGATGAGCTCGCGATCAATGAGGTTGATGACATTTACGATAAAGGTGTCTGTCTGTGTGCATCCGGTTGTCTCCGTGCGCAGCACGTAGGTGCCGGCGTTTCCGACGGTGGGGTTTGATATGCCGGGGTTGTCTACGCCAGGGGTAAGCCATGTATAGCTGGCGCCTGGAGTGGGCGGCAGGCCTATGGCGACATGTTCGCCGTTGCAGGCTAAGAAGAGGGGATGTGTGACGCCAGCGTCGGGGTCAAGGACGACGAGTGTGCTCCTCTGGGTGTCTGCTTCGGAGCAGCCGCCGGGTAATGAAGCGACGAGGGTGACGGTGTAGGTGCCGGGAGCGGTATAGGTATGCGTAGGGTTAGTGGCTGTCGAAGTGGTACCGTCGCCAAAGTCCCAATGCAACGTTCCTCGACCGGTACTGTGGAATGTGAGGGTATAGGGCGCGCAACCCGCCTGCGGGGGTATGAACTCGGCTACGGGGAAGTCGTCGGTGACATTGAAGCGGAAGATGGCGTTGTTGCAGTTGGACGAGCGGTTGGTGTCGCTCCAGGCTCCTGCTGTCGTGGGAAATCCCTGGGAGCGTGAGCATGAGGCACAGACGGACTGGTAGAGGGTGGCGAGGCGGTCGAAACGCGAAGTGCCGCCGTCTACATGGTCTGAGCCTCGGTAGGTGCTTTCATTACGTTGGTGGTATTCTCCGAAGAATGTGGCGTACTGGAGACTGTTGGCGTCGGCGTCGAGGGAGATGATGTAGAAGTCTTGTCCGTCGGTGCTGTCGGCGTAGGCGTCAGGTGTTGTCTCCATCCACATGGTGCCTTCTGTATACCATTGCACGCCGTTGTATCCCACAAAGTCGCGTCCCCATCCGGCGGCGTAGACGCGGTTGCAGATGTCGGCGGCAAAGGCGGTGGGCGAGAGGTTGATGCGCCCGGGGGTACCGAAGACGGTGCTCCAGCGACGTTGCGCAAGACTGGGTGACAGGCGCATCATTAGCATTCCAGAACCCGGCACACCGTATCCCGCATTGTGTATCATGGTTGAGCCCGAGGCTTTCGTTTGGCCGAAGATGAAGGTCTCACCGTGGTTGCCCACGCGTACGAAATAGGCTTGGTCATAGTCTTCGGAACCAATATAGGTGGAGGCTATAAGGCTACCGTTGTCGCTCGAGAGTATGCTGACGAAGCCGTCGGCGGTGCCACCTCCGTATGTTGTCTGTAGGACACCTGCAGTGGTAGGGAATATCTGGCTGTTGGTACCGCCGCAAACGACTGGGTTCAGCGCCGTGTCGAGGTCGATGGAGTAGGCGGCATCGTCGCCCAATCCGCCGAGGTAGGTGCTCCACAGCAGGGTGTGCAGGTTGTGGTCCATCTTGAAGACCACGGCGTCTTGTTTGTTGGCATACACTGTCTGTGCGGCTCCTGCGGTGGTGGGGAAGTTGCGGCTCACCGTGGTGGTGGCTACATAGACGTTGCCGAAGGGGTCGGTGATGAGCTCGCCACGGGCACCGTCGCCGTAGTTGTGGTATAGCGAGTCGTTGCCCAGCATTATGATGCCATAGTTGGCGTTGTAGTGCTTCTTGTAGTTGAGACCGTCGTTGCCGCTGCCACCTATGAACGTGGAGGCTTCAAGACGTGAGCCGTCGGCACTGAAGCATGAGACGAAGATATCGCTGCCGTTGGGGAACGCTATCGATGGGGCGTTTTCGTAGTTGACGTCGGTGCCACCGGCGAAGGTGCGGCTGTAGGCATCGGCGGTGGTGGGGAAGTTGTCGCTGCCTGTGGTGCCGAGCACAAGGAGTTCGTCGAGGGCATTGACATATAGGCTGTGGGGCATGTCTGCCTGCGCACCGCCCAGATAGGTGGCATACAGGCGCTGGCTGCCGGTGGAGTCGAACTTGAAGATGCCTATGTCCGCAATGTCACCGGCACCGTTATAGCTTTCGTCGTAGGCTCCGGGTGACACCGGGTAGCCTATGTTGAATACTATCCCTGCGGTGTAGGTGTTCTTGTGCGAGTCATATGTGCCTGTGGTGCCCCAGTTGTCGGCGGTCGAGCCGGTATAGGTGGAGAAGCGCAGCCGCACCACGGGGTCGATCACCAGGTCGCGCCCCTTGTCATAATCTCCCAGCTCGATGCTCACAGTGTAGCGGTCTCCTGTCCGGCTTACCCGCCAGCGGCTCTTGATCTCGTTATTGCCCTGATATACATACGGCTGTAGCTCTATGATGTCGCGCACCGTGGTACGTATCCTCAGGTCGCCCTCTTTGGTAATGCTCACACCGTCAGTACCTATGTATTCTATGGCTATCGTCGACGGGTCGGCGCCTGGGTGCACTATGAGGTTGTACTTCAGCGCGTCGCTGGCGGTGTAGAGCTCAAGGTCTATGCCTGCGTAGAGGTCGGTATAGCGCGCCACGGCGAAGGAGGGCACCCTTGAGCGCCATCTGGCGGGGTTGTCGCCGAGGTAGTAGTTGCTGTAGCCTTCCTGCATGGCTTCACCCATGGGTACGGCACTGCCACCGACGAAGTGCATCTTGTAGGCGTGCATCTTTGCGCGTTTGCCGTTGCCGGGGGCGGGATGCGGCACTGGCTGACGCAGGGCCACCGTCAGGCCGTCGTCCTCAAGGAAGAGGGCGGCGTCGTGCAGCTGCGCCTCGTAGCGCACACGGGCGTCCCACTGGCCGTCGTTGCGCACGAACAGCACCTGCGTGCCCACGCCCAGCGTGTCGCGCTCGTTGCGCGCATCCGCCGGCAACCATGCCAGCATCGCCGACAATAGTATTATGACCCTATATAATTTCACTTATAACCGTTCTTCATTCATCAATCTCACATGCTTTCTCTCAGTATCTGCACCACCTCGTCGCGCGTCAGCGTGCGGTAGCCCACGGGCAGTATCAGCACCGCGTCGGCCACCTGCTGCAGGTTGGCCTCGCTGACACCCAGCTCACTGCTGTGCATCACCACGCCTATCTCTTTCATCCACTGCTCAAGGCAAGCGAGGCCTTCTGTGGCTATCTGCTCGTCGCTCTTGCCCTCGGGGCGCACGCCCCACACGTTCTCAGCGAAACGCACAAACTGGTGCAGACCGTCGTGCATCACGTGGCGGTAGTAGGGGAGACTCACCGAGGCCAGCGTCATGCCGTGCGTGGCGTCGGTAACCAAGCCTATGGCGTGGCCTATCTGGTGCACCTCCCAGTCGCCGCCCTTGCCGCATTTCAGCAGCGTGTTCAACGCCCAGGTGGCCGTCCACATGATGTTGGCCCTCGCCTCGTAGTCCTGCGGGTTCTTGGCGGCAATGCGCGAGGCATGTATCAGCGACCGCATCAGCCCCTCGTTTATGTAGTCCGTGGTGCAGTCGGCCGTCCCGGCGAAGTACTGCTCCATCAGGTGGCTCATGATGTCGAAGAAGCCGGCCACCATCTGGTACTGCGGCACCGTCATCGTGAACCGCGGGTTCAGTATGGCGAACTTCGGGAACAGCGCTGTGCCGAACACCTTGCCGCGCTTGAAGCCCTCTTTCCTATTGGTAATCACACTGCCGCCGTTCATCTCGCTGCCCGTGCCCACCATGGTGAGCACAGCTCCCACCGCCACCGTCGGGCACTCGGGGCTTTCCTGCTGCACCCAGTATTTCTGCCATGCGTCCTCTGTGCAGTAGGCGCTGGCGCTGACGGCCTTGGCATAGTCGATGGTTGAGCCGCCGCCCACGGCCAGTATCAGGTCCACCTTGTTATCGCGCACAATGCTGCAACCCTCCATCACCTTCTCGTATGTGGGGTTGGGCATCACGCCCGCATCCTCGACCACCTTTTTGCCGGCCTCCTTGAGCGCCGCCATCACTGACTCGTATATGCCGTTGCGCTTTATCGAGCCTCCGCCATAGCTGAGCATCACCGTGGTGCCGTAGTTCTTCAGTTCGCCCACCAAGTGGCCCATTGCATCTTCGCCGAAATGGAGCCTCGTCGGGTTGTGGAATGTGAAATTGCCTTTCATATCGTGTCTTGTTTTTGGTTTACAATCTATTGTGCGTCGTTAGACATAAAATACACACCTGCAAAGATAGTAATAATTTTCCACCCATGCAAGCCGCCATCAAAAAAGATGCCGCATATATAATATAAGGCCCCGAGGTCGGACAGGGCCTTTTTTAACTAAACTTTAACGTTTCGCTGCTTCTTTATCAAACGCGAATTACCGTGAATGACCGCGAATTATCGTGAATTTCTTTTCTCAATCAGATTGTAAAAGATTGTAAAAGAAATACCCCTGCGAATTATCCGCAGGGGCCATATCCTATTAGGGATTATCGTTCGATAGCACATGTCGTCAGCGAATCACCACCACCTTGCGGGCGGGATAGTTGCCTATCTTAATCATGTAGGTGCCGCTTACAGAAGCATCAAATCTCAGCGGCATATCGTTATCCTGCTTGGTGGCCAGCACACGTCCGTTAACGTCATAGAGCGTCACCATGTTGCCATAGGTGTCCTTAACGACAATTTGCCCATTACTTGAGCACACCTTGGCATTCAATGCATCCACGCCATCGATAGCATCGCAGTCTTCGGTGATGCGGCTGAAGGTATTCCAGTAGTCGCTCAACTGGTACCTATAGGCGGCTCCGCAGGGAACAATGATATCGGCGTATGCCGGTACACCAACAAAGGTTTCCGCATTGCAAATGGGAGGATATTCCGCGAGGCTGCGAATAGTAGTGAGGTGACTGCATCCGTTGAAAGCACTGCCCATATCCTCCACAGAACTGCCTAAAGTAACGGATCGAAGATTTGTGCAATATTCGAAACAGTTTGCCATTTCCGTGACGCCATTAGGGACAATGACGTTTGTTAACGCTAGGCATTCGTTAAAAAAATACCGTGCCAAGACTGTTACGTCAGGTCCAATATTCACATTCACCAGAGCGTTGCAGTCTTGGAATGGGGAGAGTTCCTTAAAGTACCGTTCCTCATAGCCGTTATCTGTCCATACAGAGTAGGTGTGGCCATGGCCATCGTTAGAACTATAAAAATGGCATTGTGTGGCGTTGTAGTTTAGTGTAGTAAAATTGTTAGGAACGTATGGCAAAGCATCACGATTAAAAAACTGCACTCCGTGACCAACAGTCAACGTTTGCAACCCCGTGCAGTCATAGAACAGAAATGCTGGCACATATCTTACTCTGTCGCCTATATTGATTGTTGCAACGTTTGTGCAGCCCTCGAATATGTCGCAGGAATAGGAACCATCCCAGCCATACCATCCAAAACCGCAACTGTCAGCATTGTAATTGATAGTGGTTAGACCTGTGCAATTAGCAAAAGCATTAAATTCAATCAACTTCATGGAGAATGGTATTGCAATTGACGTAAGAGCTGTGCATCCACGAAAGCAACCGCTGTCAATTCCTACTACAGTATACCAAGTACCATCGTATAGGACACTGTCTGGTATTACCAAATCACCAGCAAGTCCAGAATAGTATGACGACACATCCCAGTTTAATGCTTGATACGTCACATGAGCCCCATCCCACCATACATCATAATAAAGAGTCTGTCCAGAAGGGGCTACTGATGAAAACTGATATGCAAAAGCATTTTGTCCTATGGCCATTAAGGTGGCTACCAAAAGGAATAGTTTTTTCTTCATGTTGTTTATTGTTATAAGGTTAATTCTTCCGTTCAATAAACACATAAAAAGAAGCGCGGACATCTAATTTTAGTTACTTATCCCGTGCATAAAGGCCTTCGCATGCCCATCATCCGAGGATAAGCAACATCGAGGCCCACGCTAACGATATATACATAAACGTGTATATACGCGGCAATGGACGTTGACTGCTGCTCTATCGTGCGGATGATGTCGAATTTGCGAAGTTCTTATGCACCGCAGATAAAACGTCTACAACGTCTTATTTATATGTCTGTCATCCTTATCGAATGACGGTGCAAAGATACGAATAGTTTTTAAACTGACAAAAAATAATTAGCCGCCGTAGGTTTATTGTCCCTGCGGCGGCAATATAAATCTCGCAGTATTCTATATTATTCTGACAGGTATTTGTCTATTTGTTCTTCCAGTTCCGGCAAATCAAGTGTCAATACTTCTTTGACAACACCGAACTTAACTTGGAAATACTCATGCGTGATGTAGTTGCGCATGCCGATAATCATTTTCCACTGCGTGTCAGGATGAGCCTCGCGGAATTCTGCGGTCAACATATTGGCAGCCTCACCGATAATCTCGATATTCTTTACTACAGCGTAGTAGCGCATATCATCGCTACGCAGTGTATCCACATCAACTCCGTTTATGTAACGGTTTATCCTGCCGATGGCCTCCTTTATATGAAGCAGGCGTTCTCTGTCACGCGCGGTTTCTCTCATAAATCAGTTTCTTATCACGGTTAGCGCTCTCTTCGGCAAAGGGCATAAGACACCCTTCGGCAACCAAGTCGACCTCTCTGCCAAGGAGTTCTTTCAAATCAGCATACATGCCAAAAAACTTCAGCCCAATACGCTGACTTTCATCTAATTCGACAATCAAGTCGATATCGCTGTCCTCTCGCTCCTCGCCACGGGCATATGACCCAAATACCCAGGCCCGCAATACAGGCTGGGTGGCAAGGTAGTCGCTAATCGTCTTGTTTGTCAATGCATTCATAATACATGAATTTTATTTTGCAAAAATACGAATAATTTTTGAACCGACAAAAAAATTAACGAAAATTCACGGTCATTTACGGTAATTCGCGTTAAAAAAAGAAGCCATGTGTCATACCCCGTCCATAGGCCTTCAAAAGGTCTTCAATAGGCCCTCGGCATACCTCCGGATGGGAGCTACCGGAGCACCGGTGTCGCTACATTAGGAATGCCAGTGGCATTCCGCATAAATATGTATCCGCACCGTAGCCCCTCCGTACCCTCTCCGACTGTTCACCGGTTGTTTAACGGTTTTTTGTCGGAGGGGGGTCGGACCGGATGCGGAGAGGGGACGGAGCGGGTTGGCGGTCGAGGGTCGGAATTTGGGAATTTGAAATTGGGAGTTGAAAGCTAAGAGTCGAGCTCGGGGAATAAAAAAAGAGGACTGATGTCCTCTTCTTGGTGACTCCTGCAGGATTCAAACCTGCAACCTTCTGATCCGTAGTCAGATGCTCTATTCAGTTGAGCTAAGGAGCCATCTGGTTTTTCAAGGTCTCTTTTTCCTCGAAAGCGGGTGCAAAAGTACGAACTTTTTAAATACTGACCAAATTTTTTTTCGATGATGAACGGCGGATGATGAATGATGAATTGTTTATCAGTAGGTTGTATGGATAAAAATTTTCAATTTTCAATTCTCAATTCTCAATTTACCCCGTACACTTCGCGGTAGAGAAGGTCGCGGATTTCGCAAAATTCGTCGTCGTCGAGTTCGTATTTCGACATGAGTATCATGGGCACGGTGCGGCCGTCGTTGTGGTAGGAGGGCTGCTCGTAGGGCTGGGGGTTCTGGAAGAAGCCCATGGAGGCGTAGAACTCGAGCCGGTGGTCGGCTTCCTCGGTGTTGGGGAGCTCTATCTCGAGCACCACCTGCTCCTGTTGCTGGGAGAGGAAGTTGAGGAATACGGCTTTGCCGAGTCCCTGGTTGCGGAGTTCTTCGTCGATGGCGAAGTGCTCGACGTAGACGAGGTCTTCGAAGGTCCAGTAGGTGAGGATGCCTACCGGTTCGTCGCCGTTGGTGGCGACGAGGAAATGGAATTTGCCGGCATCACGCTGCCGGATTGTAGAGAAAGGCGGGCGTTCCTGCTCGGGGAACGCCTCTTCGAAGAGGTTTTGTGCAAAGTGCGGGTGGTCGCTTTCTGCAAGGTTTGTGAATGTAATCATCGCTATTGTATGAAACTGAAATTGTTAATCTCTATTCGGACGCCGAGGCTGTGGTGCCAGCCCCAGGCGGTGTAGTTCTGCAGGTTGATGCGGTTCTGGGCGCAGGTGTAGCCTATCTTGAGGGCGCCGATGCCGGGCATCTGGTAGCCGATGAGGAGGCTGGCGAAGAAGCCGTAGCCGATGCCGCCCTGGTTGATATACTCGTAGCTGCCCACTCCGACGTCGGGGATGTTGCCGTTCCAGCGGTCGAGGATGGAGTAGGTGTGGCCGTTTACTATTATTATATTGTCTTTGACTTTGGTGTTGATGAGGCTGGCGCCGATGTCGAGCTCAAGGTCGAGTGAGCGGGTGAGCGCCACGCTGCGGGTGATGGCGAAGTCGATGTTGATGCGGTCCTCGATGCCGGTGATGCCGCAGGGCACGTAACGGTTGTAGCCGAGCTGGCCGGTGCCGTTGGTGGCGTCGAGGTTCCACTGGCCCTGAGCGCGCAGCTTGGCGAGGTCGAAGCGCAGCAGCCATCCGAAACCGCTCTCGTAGTCGTAGCGTATGCCCATGCCTATCTGGTAGGAGAGGCGGTAGTACATGTGCGGGTATTCGGCAATGATGAAGTCTTGCTCGCTGCCTATGGCATCGCTGATGAGGCGGTCGGTGCGCAGGTTCTGCCATATCTCACGGCCGTAGGTGTTGCTTTTGAGTATACGGTAGATGCCGCCCACCTTGTCGGTGGCGGTGGGGGTGCCGGAATAGAAGTTGGCGGTGGCGTCGGACGACCAGTATGCGTTGGCGTTGGCGAAGATGCCGAGGCTGGTGTTGCGCTGACGGCTACTGGGGGGCTTGCCGTCGTCGGCGGTGGCCGATGCGGCAAGCATGGCAAGGGTGAATATCAGGGCTACGCGTTTCATACTATGCCTCCTCTCTCTCGAACGGTGGCGGCGAGCAGCTCCTTGGCGCGCAGCAGGCGTATCTTGACGGTGCCCATTGGAATCTGCAGCTTGGAGGCTATCTCTTCGTAGGTCATGTCTTCATAGTAGCGCATCTGTACGATGACGCGGTAGGGCTCCTTGAGCTGGTCGACGATGGCCTTGAGGGCTTCGTCGCGCTCCATGCGTATGAGGACCTCCTCGGGGTTGGGCTGGTTGGAGGGTATCTGGTACTCCACGGCGTCGCCCTCTGTGTCGCGTGCGGCGCTGCTGAGGGGGACGGTCTGCAGCCGCTGGCGGCGCAGGTGGTCGATGTAGGTGTTGACGCCTATGGTGTAGAGCCACGAGCTGAAGGTGCCGGTGGGGGAGTAGCGGTGGAGCTGCATGAAGGCCTTGACGAAGGTCTCCATGGTGAGGTCGTCGGCAGTGACGGTGTTGCGCGTCATGCGCAGCAACAGGGTGTACAAGGGCTCGCGGTACGCCTCCATGAGGTCGGCGTAGGCCTTGCGGTTGCCCTCGTCGCGTGCGGCGCATACGAGCTCGTAGTCGCGCTGCATACGGTCTGATGTCGCTGTATTCTCCACCTGTCTGTAACCAGTAACCTGTAATCTGTAACCAGTAACCTTTAATCTGTAACCTGTAACCTTTACTTCTTGAACTTTCTGTTGTTATGTAACGGCAAAAGTATCAAAATAGTATTTGCGAATATAAAATATATTTCGAGCAAGGGCGCGGCCAGATGCACGTAGCCGCCGTCGAAACGCTTGGTGAGCATGGAGAAACTGATAATCTGCCAGGCCCATTTCAGTACCAGTGCAGCGGCCACGATGGGCCATGTGTAGAGGCGGAAGACGAGCAGCAGTGCGGCGGCGGCGTAGAAGGCCAGGTTGGCTGCCGGGTGCATTTCCTCGCTGAGGCGGCTGGCAAGGCTGTGGCGGTTGCGGGTGGCCACGCGGTGGCGTCGGTCGTCGTGCCACTGGGCGAAGCTCTTCTTGGGCTCGGCGTTTAGGCAGGCGTCGGGGGTGATGCAGACGGCGGTGTTGTGCTTGTCGGCGTTCTGGTAGACGAAGAGGTCGTCGCTGCCATCGGCCACGTCGTAGTGGCGTATGAAGGCTCCCTGCTTGAAGAAGAAAGAACGGCGGTAGCTGAGGTTGCGGCCGGAGCCGGTGTAAGGGTGCCCGATAAGGGCGCTTCCGAGGTACTGTGCGCCGTAGGCAAGGGCGTCGTACTGCTGCAGGGTGCCGAGCAGGGTCTTGGTGCGCTTCACGCCGCAGTAGCCGAGCACTATCTGTGTATCCTTGTCGCGGTAGCCTTTGACCATGCCGCGCAGCCAGTTGAGGTTCTTGGGGGTGCAGTCGGGGTCGGCGAGCATGAGGATGTCGTTGGAGGCCGACTTTATACCGATGCTGAGGGGGTATTTCTTACCCTGGAAGAGGTTGACGTCCTCCTTGAAAGGCACTATCTTGAGATGCTTGTAGTAGTCGCGCAGGAGCTTGAGCACAAACTGTGTGTCGTCCTGACTGAGGTAGTCCACCACCACGACCTCGAAGTTGGGATAGTCCTGCTCCAGCAGGTAGACGAGGTTCTCGCGGAGCCATGCAGCGTCGTTGCGGGCGGTGAGCACCACCGACACCGGCGGTGTGTCGTTGCCGGACAGCGAGCCGGTAGGCTTTACGTCAGGCTTGTTGAGGCCGTGGCGTCCCACACGGAAATGGTACAGGCCGTAGTAAATGCACAGATATATGAAAGCGGCTATGAGTACAGCCGTCAGCACAATTGCATGGGTATCAGATAGTAGATGACTAAATGTTAGCATTCTTGCACTTTGTTTTGAAAGTACAAAAATACATAATAACACAATTCGCGCGGGCGCCTAAACGATTAAAATATCAACAAGTATTCAACACGCCTACAGTCGTCGTCCCAGATTGGGCAGTATGGAGGCCTTCCATGCGGCATAGTCGCCGGCTATGATGTGGCGGCGTGCCTCGCCGACGAGCCACAGGTAGAAGCGCAGGTTGATGATGGAGCATATCTGCAGGCCCAGTATCTCCTCGGCGCGGATGAGGTGGTGGAGGTAGGCGAGGGTATAGTCCTTGTAGATAGGCTCGAAGCATGTCTCCCACTTCTTGTTCTTGATGTTGATGGTGCCTTCGGCGGTGAAGAGCAAGCCGTTGCGACCATTACGGGTGGGCATCACGCAGTCGAACATATCGACGCCGCGCTCTATGGCTTCCAGCAGGTTCTGCGGTGTGCCTACGCCCATGAGGTAGCGCGGGCGGTCCTTGGGCAGTATGGCGTTGACGACCTCTATCATCTGGTACATCACCTCGGTGGGCTCTCCCACGGCCAGGCCGCCGATGGCGCACCCTTCGGGTTCCTTGGAGGCTATGTATTCGGCCGATATCTTGCGCAGGTCTTCGTACTGACAGCCCTGCACGATGGGGAAGAGGGCCTGATGGTGGCCGTACAGGGGCTCTGTCTCGTTGAAACGCTTGATGCAGCGGTCGAGCCAGCGATGCGTAAGTTCCATGGACTTCTGCGCGTAACGGTGGTCGCTGTCTCCGGGGGCGCACTCGTCGAATGCCATCATGATGTCGGCGCCGATTATGCGCTGTATCTCCATCACGTTCTCAGGGGTGAAGAGGTGCTTGCTGCCGTCGATATGGCTGCGGAAGGTGCAGCCCTCCTCCTTGATTTTGCGGTTCTCGGCCAGCGAGAAGACCTGGAAGCCGCCGCTGTCGGTCAGTATGGGACGTTCCCAGGCGTTGAACTTATGCAGACCTCTCGCTTGACGCAGTATGTCGCATCCGGGGCGCAGGTAGAGGTGGTAGGTGTTGCCGAGAATGATCTGGGCGCCAATCTCCTCGCGCAGTTCGTGCTGGTGCACGGCCTTCACGGTGCCGGCGGTGCCGACGGGCATAAAGATGGGCGTCTGGATGTCGCCGTGGTCGGTATGTATCACACCAGCACGGGCGTCGCCGCAGGTGGCGTTGAGGTCGAAAGTCAGCATGTCTCCAAGAGGATATTTTCAGGCTGCAAAAGTACGAAATAAGTTCCGTATGCTAAAAATATTTTGTCACCTTGTTGATTTTATGTATCTTTGCATCCTGATTTATGGGACGCTATTTTATACATCTGGCCTATAATGGAGCCAATTACAATGGATGGCAGACGCAGCCGGAGTTGCCTACGGTGCAGGAGACGCTGGAAAAGGCTCTCTCCACGCTGTTGCGGCAGCCCATAGCCGTCGTCGGCTGTGGCCGCACCGACACCGGTGTGCACGCCAGCGACTTCTACGCCCATATGGTTGTTGAAGGGCCGCTGTCCGACAATCTGACCTTCAAGCTCAACAACCTGCTGCCGCCCGACATTGTGATATATGATATCTTTCCGGTGGCCGACAACGCCCATGCGCGCTTCGACGCCACGGCCCGCACCTACCAGTACCACGTCAGCGACCGCCGTCTGCCGTTCCGTCAGGGACAGTACTGCCGCATCTATTACAAGCCCGACATATACCTGATGAACGAAGCCGCCCGTGTGCTGATGGAGTACGAGGACTTTACCTCCTTCGCCAAGCTGCACACGCAGGTGAAGACCAACATCTGCCACCTCACGCGCGCCGACTGGGCCGAAGAGGATGGCGGCTGGGTCTTCACCATCCGCAGCAACCGCTTCCTGCGCAACATGGTGCGCTCGGTGACCGGCACGCTGCTCGACGTGGGGCGCGGCAAGCTGTCGCTCGAAGGCCTGCGGGAGATAATAGAGCGCAAGGACCGCTGCGCCGCAGGGGTGAGCATGCCGGCCTGCGGACTTTTCCTTACCAAAGTTGAATACCCATACCTATGAAATATATTGAAGTAACGTTTGTGATGGATGATACCGGCGTGTTCCGCGACATGCTGGTGGATACGCTGGGCAACGAAGGCCCCTACGAGAGCTTCGTGGAGACGCCCGACGGACTGAAGGCCTACGTGCAGGCACCCCAGTATGACCCGCAGTGGCTCGCAGCCGCCGTGCAGGCCTTTCCAGTGCCGTTGAAATATAAGTCTGAGGAGATGGAGGACAAGGACTGGAATGCCGAGTGGGAGAAAGGGCACGAGGCTGTCCTTGTGCACTACAACGATGGCAGCGTCTGGGTACGTGCGCCGTTCCATCCCCACCGCGACGACGTCGACTATGAGCTGATAATAGAGCCCAAGATGAGCTTCGGTACCGCCCATCATCCCACCACCTACATGATGCTCAGCTATGTGGCCGAGCTCGACATGGTGGGCCGACGGGTGCTCGACATGGGCTGCGGCACCGCCGTGCTGGGCATACTTGCCAAGATGCGCGGCGCAGCATACGTCGAGGGCATCGACATCGACGAGTGGGCCTTCAGCAACGCACGTGAGAACGCCGCCTCCAACAACGCCGAGATAACACTCAGGCTCGGCGACGCCACCGCCATACAGGGCTTTTTCGACGTTATCCTGGCCAACATCAACCGCAACATCCTGCTGGCTGAAATGGACAAGTACGTCGCCGCGCTCAATCCAGGTGGCACGCTGCTGCTCAGCGGCTTCTACGAGGCCGACGAAGGGGCGTTGATAGCCAAGGCCAACGAACTGGGCCTCACATTCAAGGATAAGAAAAACCGCGACGGCTGGTCGTCGCTCCGACTGGTGAAATGATTGTCTGCATCGCTGAAAAACCGAGTGTGGCGCGCGAGATAGCCAAGGTGCTGGGGGCCAACTCCTCGCACGACGGCTACATGGAGGGCAACGGCTACCAGGTGACCTGGACTTTCGGTCACCTCTGCACCCTCAAGGAGCCGCAGGACTACTGCGACCAGTGGCGCCGTTGGTCGCTACAGGCGTTGCCTATGGTGCCGCCGCGTTTCGGCATCAAGCTCATCGACAACGACGGCTATAAGAAGCAGTTCGCTGTCATTGAGCGCCTTATGCAGGCTGCCGACGGTATCGTCAACTGCGGCGATGCCGGTCAGGAGGGCGAGCTCATCCAGCGCTGGGTGATGCAGAAAGCCAAAGCCACCTGTCCCGTGCAGCGCCTATGGGTCAGCAGCCTCACCGAAGAGGCTATACGTGAAGCATTTGCCAACCTCAAGCCGCAGTCGGAATACCAGAGCCTCTACGAGGCAGGCCTCTGCCGCGCCATAGGCGACTGGCTCCTCGGCATGAACGCCACGCGTCTCTACACCCTCCGTTTTGCCACCGCCAAGGGGCAGGTGCTCAGCATTGGCCGCGTGCAGACCCCCACGCTGGCCATGATTGTCAAGCGCCACTTCGAGATAACCAACTTCAAGCCGGAGAAATACTGGGTGCTCACCACCGTCTACCGCGGCGCCACCTTCTCCTCCACCAAGGGCAAGATAAAGAAACCAGATGAGGGGCAGGCTGCACTTGATGCCGTCAAGGGCAAGGACTTCACGGTCACCGACATACAGCAGAAGGCCGGCACCGAGGCGCCGCCGCGCCTCTTCGACCTCACATCGCTGCAGGTGGAGTGCAACAAGAAGTACTCTTTCTCGGCCGACGACACGCTGAAACATATACAGAGCCTCTACGAGAAGAAGCTCACCACCTATCCGCGCGTGGACACCACCTTCCTCAGCGACGACGTCTATGCCAAGTGTCATCAGATACTGCAGGGCATCGTGCCCTATGCGCCGCTCATCCAGCCCCTTATGGGCAAGAAACTAAAGAAGAGCAAGAAGGTCTTCGACACCTCGAAAGTCACCGACCACCATGCCATCATCCCTACCGGCATGAACCCGCAGAACGTCAGCCTCACAACTGACGAGAAGCGTGTCTACGACCTTGTGGCGCGCCGTTTCATAGCCGTCTTCTACCCCGACTGCAAGTTCAGCACCACCACCGTGATGGGGGAAGTGGAGGCATTGGAATTCAAGGCCACCGGCAAGCAGATACTCGACCAGGGCTGGCGCGCCGTCTTCGGTGGTCAGGGCGCCACCGCCGACGATGAGAGCAAGAAGGATGACGACGAGCAGGTGCTGCCCAATTTCGAGAAGGGCGAGCACGGGCCCCACGAGCCGAGCCTCACTGAGAAGCAGACCACGCCGCCCAAGCCGTACACCGAGGCCACTCTCTTGCGAGCCATGGAGACCGCCGGCAAGACTGTCGACAACGAAGAGCTGCGCGACGCTCTCAAGGCCAACGGCATCGGCCGCCCGTCGACACGTGCCGCTATCATCGAGACGCTATACAAGCGCCAGTATATACGCAAGGTGCGCAAGAGTCTCGAGCCCACGCCCACCGGCATTGCCCTCATTGGCGTCATCAACGAGGAACTCCTCAAGAGTGCCGAGCTCACCGGCCAGTGGGAGAAGAAGCTGCGCGACATAGAGGCGCACAAGTACTCCGCGGCGCAGTTCATCGACGAGCTGAAGCAGATGACAGCACAGGTGGTGCAGGAGGTGATGAGCGACGGCTCGCGCCGCATGTAGTTTTTCTCCGTATTATGTTCGTATCCTCTCCGCCTCTTCTACGTTTGTTTACCGGTTGTTCTACGGTTATAAAGCGGAGAACAACCGGTAAACAACCGGCGAACAGTCGGAGCAGGGACGGAGAGGCTTCGTAGTGGTGAGATTTTTTTTAATTTTGGATACAATAAAATAGGTGCGACGGCGTTTAAGTGGTATTTATTGTAATTATTAAAAATACAGAATATGATAGCAAAAGAACTACTCAATCCGCGCAGCATCGTCATTTGCGGTGCTTCGTCCGATGTGCATAAACCCGGCGGCAAGTCGCTGAAGAACCTGTTGGAGAGCCCCTTCAAGGGCCAGGTCTACGCCGTCAACCCCAAGGAGACCGAGGTGCAGGGCGTGAAGTGCTACGCCAAGGTGGAGGACCTGCCGCAGGTGGACTGCGCCATCCTCTGCATCGCCGCCAAGTTCTGCGCCCAGACGGTCGACGTGCTGGCCAAGGAAAAAGGCTGCAAGGGCTTCATCATCGTCAGCGCCGGCTTCTCGGAGGAGAATGCCGAGGGTGCCGCCATTGAGAAGCACATTGTCGACACCATCAACTCGGTGGGCGGCTCGCTCATTGGCCCCAACTGCACGGGCTTCCTCAACGTGAACTACGCCGGTTGCTTCGACACCCCCATTCCTCCGCTGGATCCGAAGGGTGTTGACTTCATCACCGGCTCGGGCGCAACGGCCGTGTTCATCAAGGAGTACGGTATGAGCAATGGATTGAAGTTCAATAGTGTGTGGGCTGTGGGCAACAGTGCCCAGCTCGGTATCGAGGATGTGCTTGAACACCTCGACGAGACCTTCGACCCGGAGAAGTCGAGCCACGTCATCATGCTCTACATGGAGAAGATAGGTGACCCGCAGCGCCTGCTGAAGCACAGCCGCTCGCTCATCAACAAGGGCTGCCACATTGCCGCCATCAAGAGTGGTGGTTCGGCCGCCGGCTCGCGTGCCGCCTCGTCGCATACGGGTGCACTGGCCACCAACGACGCCGCTGTCGACGCCCTGTTCCGCAAGGCGGGCATCGTGCGTTGCCAGAACCGTCAGGAGCTGACCACGGTGTGCGCCGTGTTCATGCATCCGGAAATCAAAGGCAAGCGTTGCGCCGTCATCACCCACGCCGGCGGTCCCGCCGTGATGCTGACCGACGTGCTGAGCAACGGCGGCATGGAGGTGCCCTCGCTGAAGGACCATCCCGCCAGCCCTGCGCTGCTCTCGAAGCTCTTCGGTGGCTCGTCGGTGGGCAATCCCATCGACTTCCTGGCCACCGGCACCGCCGAGCAGTTGGGCTATATCATTGACACTGTGGAGAACGAATACACCGATATCGACTTCTCCGTGGTCATCTTCGGAAGCCCCGGACTTTTCAGCAACAAGGAGGTCTACGACCTGCTGGATGAGAAGATGAAGACTTGCAAGAAGCCAATCTTCCCCGTGCTGCCGAGCATTATCAATGTGAAGGAAGAGATTGAGGACTTCATCGCCAAGGGCCGCATCAATTTCCCCGAGGAGTGCGTGCTCGGCAACGCTATCTGCAAGGTGTACAACACTCCCAAGCCGCAGCCTGAACATGTGGAGACGCCAAAGATCGACGTGGCACGCATACGCAAGACCGTGGAGCGCTGCAAGGACGGCTACATGGAGATTGCCGACTACAACGAGCTGCTCGACGCCGCCGGCATCAGCCGCAAAAAGAGCGTAGAGGTGAGCAAGAAGGAGGACGCCCTGGCCTTCGCCAAGGAGGTGGGCTGCTCGAAGGATGTGCCGCTCGTCATGAAGGTCGTCGGCCCGCTGCACAAGAGCGACGTGGGCGGCGTGACCCTCGGTGTGAAGGACCTCGACACTGTGGCCAAGGAGTTCGACCGCCTGATTGTCATTCCCGAGACCTACGCTGTGGAGATGTACCCGATGCTCGACGGCTTGGATGTCTACATCGGCGCTATCCGCGACGAGAAGTTCGGCCACCAGATATTCTTCGGCCTGGGCGGCATCTTCATCGAGGTGCTGAAGGACGTGCAGAGCGCATTGGCCCCCATCACCGCCGCCGAAGCCAAGGAGATGCTGAAGCAGCTCAAGGGTTACAAGATACTGGAAGGCGTGCGTGGTCAGGAAGGTGTCAACATCGACCTCTACGCCGAGCAGGTGGCTCGCGTTAGCGCATTGGTGCAGGCCGCTCCCGAGATTGCCGAGATGGACCTCAACCCGCTGCTCGGCAACCCGCGCTACGTCACTGCCGTCGACGCCCGCATACGTTTGGAAAAATAAAGATATATGAAGAAGACTATAGCTTTGTCGGTACTCTGTGCAGCGCTGTTATGCTGCGCAGAGGCCGGCGCCCAGCTGGTGATAGGCGGAGGTTTCCTGAACCGCAACGCCAACATGAAGACCACTATGGCATACCAAGACTCGTCGTACAGAACGAGGATGGGTGTGGGAAAGGGGTACTATGGAGGCGTCACCTTCAACTACGACATATGGAAAGGCGTGGGTGTGTCTCTCGGCACTTACTTCAGCTACAGTAAACACGAGGAGCACTACACGGAGGCCATAGGCTCGTGGGAGTACAAATACTCGGCCAATTATGAGCAGAAGGAGATAGACGTACCCATTTTGGGGACTTACAGGCACGAGTTCTTCCCCGAGTTCTACACATGGGTCTATATGGGTCCCGAGGTGCGTATAGGTTTATCGGTACTTGGCAACAAGCAACGTGTCTCAAGTTACGACGATGTTGTCGACTGGGAGGAGCCGATTGATTTCTACGCCAAGAATGAGAAAGGCGAGTCGATATGGAGAAAGTTTGACATTGGGTTTATGATAGGCACCGGAGTGCAGTACTACGGCGTGAGGTTTGACATGGGCTACAGTTTCGGCTTGCTTGAGCGTTCAAACGAAGGCATCAAGAACGTGCTGGACGTGCAGAAGGCCCGCTACGAGACGGTGCTTGTTGGCCATTTCTTTGTTGGACTCAGCTATAGCTTCCTCAACGATATTTATAATAAGTAAGATAACAAATAATCAACAAAAACATTAAACAGTATGAAGAAAGTATTCGCTTTTGTGGCAGTGGCAGCAGCCCTGTTGGTTGCCGGGAAAGCCAATGCACAGTTGAGTGTCAATGGCGGTTTTATGACTAACTTCGACAACCCAACATACAAGTATACCAATCTTTCAGGCAAAGAAGAGAAGAACGACACTTTGTATAACAGTGGCTTTGGCGTATGGGCCGGAGTGTCCTACAATATCGACTTCTCGGAACATTGGGGTATTGCTCCCGGCGTGTATATCAATTATGTAGGCGATGTTGACAAAACAAAGGCGGCCACTACCACTGTCGATATGGTAGACTTGAACGTTCCTATTCTGTTCAACTACAAGAAGGAGTTCACCAGCAGCTTCGGCATCCGTGGCTTTGTGGGTCCGAACATACGCTTTGGCATTATGGCAAAATCACAGGTTGATAGCAAGCCGACCAATTCGACTATAAAAACAGATCTGTATAAGAAACCTTCCGGTGCAGATCATGCTCCGCTTACCCGTACCGACCTTGGCCTGACAATTGGTGTCGGTGTGCACTTCAATGCATTCCAGATTCAGACTGGCTTCAACTTTGGCCTCCTCGACCGCAACCCTGGCAAGAACGTTACATTGAACATGCACCAGTACTTTGTGGGCGTCGGATTTGTGTTCTAAAAAAGTGAGACAGTAAAAACATCATTTTATTAACCAATAAAAACAAGCAACATGAAGAAAGTATTCGCATTTGTCGCCGTTGCAGCCGCTATGCTGGTTGCCGGCACCGCAAGCGCTCAGCTGAGCGTCAACGCTGGTTACCTCAGCAACACTTCAAAGGTCCATACTGAGGTCACCGCTCTCGGTGTAACCAAGACCAATGACACGTCTGCCATTATCGGTAGCGGTTTCTATGCCGGCGGTAGCTACAACGTAGAGCTCGTCGGTGGTCTGGGTTTTGCCCCTGGTATCTACTTCGACATGATCACCAAGAAGGAGGAGACCAAAGCCGCTGGTGTTACCAGCACCACCAACAGCACCCTGATGGATATCAATATCCCTCTCATGCTCAACTACAAACTCACCTTCGGTGACGACTTCGCCATCTTTGCATTCGCCGGTCCCGACGTAGTGTTCGGCCTCTCTGCAAAGTCCAAAACCGTTACCAAGATTGACGGTATCTCTGGTGAGACCAAAACAGAGGCTGACGCTTACAAGAAAGAAGGTAATGCCAACAAGCCTGCTATGACTCGCTTCGACCTGGGCTTGATGTTTGGTGCTGGTGTGCAGTTCAGCAGCATCCGTTTTGAGATCGGTTATGAGCTCGGCCTCCTGAACCGCCTTGGCGAGAAAGAGACTTCCGCCGCTGGTGTCACCTGGAAGGGCTCTGAGAAGTTCAACCGCTTCTTCGTCGGTGTGGGCTATACCTTCTAATAGAATAGCCTGAGAAAACAAAGAGCCCCGCGCAATCTGCACGGGGCTCTTTTGTTTTATAGTGATTGTGCGTACTCGAGCAGGGTAGGGTAGCGGCGGTCCACAAGGTATGGCTGCCGTTGCCATACATCGCTGTTGTCGCCTACGAGCACTGTCTGCATGCCGGCACGACGCCCGAAAAGCATGTCTGTCATCGAGTCGCCGACCATGACGCTCTCCTTGAGGCGTAGGCCAGGGTAGTCGCGTCTGGCTTGCAGAGCCATACCGATATTGGGCTTGCGGCGGAAACTGTGGGCGCGCTCCAACTCGGGGCAGTAGTAAATGTGATCAATAGTATTGCCAAGGCATTCCTGCAGCTTTGCATGCACGGCGGTGAGGTCGGCCTCCGTCATCAGCCCTTTGCCGATGCCCTGCTGGTTGGTGACTATCAGTATCAGGTCGTAATGCTTGCGCAGCAATATCATAGCCTCCTTCACGCCAGGAAGTATCTCCAGCTCGTCGGGACATTTCACATAGTCGTTCGGACGCAACACATTGAGTACGCCGTCGCGATCGAGGAACAGTGCTTTCATAATGCCGGCAGTTCAGTTTGTGCGCGCCGGTAGTCCTCCGGCACGCCGATATCTATGAAATATGCGCCGTCGGCGTAGGCGTAGAATGCCTCTTCGGCGTAGCGCTGCTGCATCACTTCCTTCTCAAATGAGAATTGCTGCCCCACAGCATAGCCGTCAAGAAGGCTTTGCTGCAGGCGGTATATGCCGCCGTTGATGTTACCAGCTCCTGCCGAAGGGTCTTTCTCGCGGAAGGCAGTAATGCGCCCGTTGGCGGCAGTCTCCACGGCACCGTAGCGTCCTGCGTCGGGCACGGCGCGCAGCACTATAGCCAGCGTTGTGCCCTTGCTGTCGGCGTAGCGCTCAAGCTGTGTGAGGTCGGCAAGGAATAGAGTGTCGCCGTTGAGCACGGTGACGCAGTCCGCGCTGCAGTGCTGCAGTGCGTTGACAATGGCGCCGCCTGTGCCCAGAGGTGCAAGCTCGCGGGCATAGTCTATCTTCATGCCGAGGTATTCGTTGCCAAAGCATGCCTCCACCTTCTCGTGCATGTAGCCAGTGGCGAGCACGGCGTGGCCGTATCCCTGCCGCACCAGCGCGTCGAGCACATAGGCCAAAAAGGGCCTGCCCGCTACAGGTGCAAGGGGCTTGGGCACGTCGCTCACCACACTGCGCAGCCTTGTGCCAAAGCCTCCGGCCAATATGATAGCCTCTTTCATTTCTTGAACATTGCTGACTCTACAAGCTCGCAGATGATGTGGCCGAGCATGATGTGGCTCTCTTGAATGCGCGGCGTGTCGGTGCTGGGCACGTTGAGCAGCAGGCCGCCACAGTCGCGCATATTGCCGCCCGTGGCGCCGGTCATGGAGACGATGCTCACGCCCAGCTCTTGCGCCACCTTGTAGGCTTCCAGTATGTTATTGCTGTTGCCACTGGTGCTTATACCCACCAGCACGTCGCCCTTCTTGGCGGTGCCGCGCAGCAGGCGTGCAAAGATATATTCGTAGCCGTAGTCGTTGCCCACGGCGGTGAGGTAGCTGGTGTTGCAGTGCAACGCTTCAGCGTTGAGGGGCGGGCGGTCGAAGTAGAAGCGTCCGCTGAGCTCGGCAGCCAGGTGCTGTGCGTCGGCTGCGCTGCCGCCGTTGCCACAAAAGAGTATTTTGCCGCCGTTGCGTAGACTCTGCTCAATCAGTTTGGCAGCTTCCGCCACACGGTTCATTAGTTCGCCGTCGGCCATAATGGCCTGCTTCACGGCTATGCTCTGCTCTATAGATTCCTGTATCCGGTTCATAATGTCTTATTGTATTGTCCAGGTCTTGAGACCTTCGGCGGTGAAGTCGTAACGCTTGGTCTCGCCGCCAAAAGCGGAAAGAGCCTCGCGCACAGCGAAGCGTGTGAGGCCGGGGCAGTAGAAGAACATGAATCCGCCGCCGCCGGCACCGCTAATCTTGCCGCCCGTGGCACCTGCCTTGATGGCCGCCTCGTAGATGGCGTCGATGCGCGCGTTGCTCACGCTCTTGGCCATCTGTTTCTTGTGCTGCCAGCCGAAGTTGAGTATTTCGCCAATCTCGTTCAGATGGCCCTTGAGCAGGGCTTCCTTCATCTGGCGCGACTGTTCCTTGACCTTATGCATACTTTCAATGCTGGTACTGTTACCGGCCTTGACATTCTGTTGCTGCTCCTTGATGATGTCGGCGCTCACGTGGCTCGTGTCAGTCCAATAGAGCAGCAGATTGTGGTTCAGCTCGTCAATATACTGTTGGCGCACCCTCAGTGGGTTGACAATCACGTTGTCGCCGTTGAACTCCATGTAGTTGAAGCCGCCAAAGGTGGCCGCATACTGGTCCTGCTTGCCGCCGGCGAGTCCGAGGTCCACGCGCTCAATCTCGTAGGCCAGGCGTGCAATGTCGTATTCGCCAAGCGGCAGCTTGAGCCATTCGACGTAGGCGCCGAGGATGCTTACCACCAGCGTCGAGGAGGTGCCGAGGCCGCTGCCTGCGGGAGCGTCGACGAAAGAGGCTATGCGCAGCGATAACGGATGGTGGGTGAACTGGCGCACGATGCGGTTATACACACCCTTGTGCAGCACGAAATAGCCGTCGGTGTCCACCTCGGTGGCGTTCTCGTAGACCTCGCGCAGTCCCTTGTCGGGGGCGAGGAACTCCACGCAGTTGTCATCGGTGGGCTCTATGGTGGTGTAGGCCGCCATGCTGATGGTGGCATTGAGGATGGCTCCGCCGTAGAGGTCGCTGTAGGGGCTCACGTCAGAGCCGCCGCCAGCAAGACCCAGTCTCAACGGTGCTTTGCTTCTGATTGTCATAGTGCTAAAGGTTGTTTATCGCCTCGGTCATCTTGTCCCAGGCATATTTCTTCTTTTCCTCGCGGCAGCCCTCAGTGAGGCGTGCGGCCCAGTCCTCGGTGTAGTAGCGCACCAGCGCGTCGGCTATATGCTGCGGGTCGGGTTCCACCACAAATCCTGCTTTCTGGTCGGGAACAATCTCGGGCAGGCCGCCGACGTTGGTCACGAGCATCGGCTTCTCGAAGCTGTAGGCTATCTGGCTCACGCCGCTTTGTGTAGCGCTTTTGTAGGGCTGGGCCACCAGGTCGGCGGCGCAGAAATAGCGGTTCACCTCGCTGTCCGGTATGAAGTCGGTGTGCAGAGCCACACGGTGTCCGATGTCGAGGCGGCCAATGAGGTCGTGGTAAGGCTTGGGGTCGCCGTAGAACTCGCCTGCAACCAATAGCTTGACACCCAGCTTTTCCAGCCGCTCGTCGGCCATGGCCTTCAGCAGCAGGTCGAGTCCCTTGTATTCGCGGATAAAGCCAAAGAACAGCACGTAGCGTCCTTCGGCAGGCAAACCGATGGCCTTGCGGGCCTCGTCGGCAGGCATCATGGCGCCGTAGTTGTCGTAGATGGGATGCGGGCTGAACGTGCGCGGCTTCAAGCCTTTCGGGTCGAAGACCTTGAGGTCGTCGAGCACCGACTTGCTGAGGGACACAAAACAGTCGTTGGAGCCGACGAACCAGCGCGAGAACAGCTTGTCGCCGGGGCGGTGTTCATGAGGGATAAGATTGTGGAGCACAGCCACACGTTTCATACCCTTGCGCTTGGCGCAACGGCAGGCGGTGCCAAGCGCTGGAGCCATGAAGGGTAGCCAGAAGGCGGTGACGAGCATGTCGGGACGCTGGCGCTTGATATAGATACCGGTGCTAATCCAGCTCAGAGGGTTTATGGCGTTGAGTTTGCGTGTCGTTTTCAGCCCAGCAGGAGCCGCTTCGGTGCTGAATTGAGTCTTGCCGGGGAAGAGAAAGGAGGGGTACTGCAGAGTGAAAGTGACCATTTCCACCTCGTGGCCCTCGCTCTGATATTGGCGAGCCAGCCGTTCGCTGAAGGCAGCGATGCCGCCGCGGTAGGGCCATGCAGGCCCGAGAAAAACAATTCTCATCCAGATTGTTGTTTTATTTTTTATATTATTCATTTAACGTATACGGCCTGCCTTTATTGTGCCAAGCCTCAAAAAATCCGCCACTTCGCCGTGTCCTCCATGTATCCCCTCCGACTGTTCGCCGCTTGTTCGCCGGTTGTTTACCGGTTGTTTTACTGATATTAACCGTAAAACAACAGTAGAACAATAGTAGAACAGACGGAGGGGGTGCGGTGAGAATAGGCAGGGGAGAGATGGAAAAGATTTTTTTGCCATGTCATTTTTATTTACTATCTTTGCCTCGTGCCTTTAGGGGTACAAATGTGGTAATAATTTATAAATAAACAAATTAAATAAAACAAAAAGATGAAAACAGCCTATAACTTCAATGCAGGTCCCTGCGTCCTGCCCAAAGAGGCCATCGAGTCCACCATCGCCGCCATCCGCGACTTTGACAACACCGGTATCGGCCTTCTCGAAATCTCTCACCGCACCCCGGGTTGGGAGCGCACCATGGAAGAGACCCGCCAGCTGTGGCGCGACCTGCTGAACATCCCCGCTGAGTACGAGATTCTGTTCCTCGGTGGCGGTGCCAGCACCGGCTTCATGGATGTCCCCGCCAACCTCCTCAACAAGAAGGCTGCCTACCTGCAGACCGGCGTGTGGGCCAAGAAGGCTGCCAAAGAGGCCAAGAACTTCGGCGAGACCGTAATCGTGGCCAGCAGCGAAGACAAGACCTACAGCTACATCCCGAAGGGTTGGACCGTCCCCGCCGACGCCGACTACTTCCACATCACCACCAACAACACCATCTACGGCACTGAGATCCGCAAGGACTTCGCCGCCAACGAAATCAACAACGTGATGCTGGTCGCCGACATGAGCTCCGACATCATGAGCCGTCCCGTCGACGTGAAGAAGTACGGTCTCATCTACGGTGGTGCCCAGAAGAACGTCGGCCCTGCCGGTGTCACCTTCTACATCGTCCGCAAAGACATCCTCGGCAAGATCACCGACCGTCAGTACATGAACCCGCTGCCCACCATGGTGGACTTCCGCACCCACGCCGCCGAAGAGGCCAAGAACATCAGCATGTTCAACACTCCTCCGGTGAGCGCCATCTTCGTCATGCACGAGACCCTGAAGTGGGATAAGAACACCATCGGCGGTGTCGAGAACATGAACAAGATCAACGTCAAGAAGAGCGCCCTCCTCTATGAGGAAATCGACCGCAACAGCATG